>Ga0315915_1002048_pt1 | contig 25095 bp, 19 predicted proteins | sample MpolbnodulesMG_FD_207738 | JGI IMG/M metagenome (GOLD analysis project Ga0315915, IMG submission 207738) | Medicago polymorpha root nodule microbial communities from Los Angeles, California, United States - branched nodules | ecosystem: Host-associated > Plants > Roots > Nodule | place: USA...
ACTAATTTTGCTATACCCACTAGCTTATGGGCATCACCATTGTTTTCTCTACTAGTATAACAAACAGAAGCTGAAACAAAAGTGTTTTAACAACTCAACACAATCAACAATAATAGGATCTAAATTAGCATTTGAACTCTTGCCTGAGATACAATCTGCTACCACCAGAGCATCAATTTGGATTTCCAATTTTTGAAGACCTTGATCACGCGCCAATTGAAGATACCACCCAACACCAAGCGCTTCTGCCATACAAGGATCAGTCGCAATACTTTCTTTCTTGCACACAACCATTGAAATGTCACTAGAATTGTTTTTAACCACACAACCCCCAAGTAGTGTAGCCATCCGAAAAACATCCAGCATCCACTTGAGCAATACACACATCAGTATCAGCTATGATTCTGTCCTGGTTTTGCTGCAATCTTCTTGTACTTTGTCTCTTTGGATTGGCCTGGTTGAATTCAAAAAGGAGAAAATACAAATCTCTTTGTTAATTATATCTAAACGGGGAAAATCAAAACCATAAGCATTTATATATTAGCATCATAACAGAGCCAAACTATATTTATACATAAGCATTTATCATGTTTATCCAACAGCTCCCTTTATATCACAGTACCATTAATCTCACATAGAAATTTCAATTAGGGTTTCAATTAGGGAAAATACAAACTGCTAACAACACAAAAACAAAAAGGGAAAATCAATTAGGGTTTCAATTCTCATTCTATTGCATGTCAATTTTCTTAATTATACTTGCTGATTCCAATTCCCTTTTGCTTAAATTACAACCTAATTTAAGAAACTCACCTCAACAGATCCCTCAAGAATGAACACAAGTCCTTTACTCCTTCACCAAGCTCCAAACCTTCATTCTTCTGCTATTTACTCCTTCTTTAACACGAGCTCAAGCCGTCTTCTTTGTCATGTAAACGATTGAGATGAAGCATGATTTAAAAGAAAACGAGAGAGGATCAACTGAGATGCTTCAGCGATTTAACAAAAAATGAGATGAAGGGAAAACGATTGAGAAGGAAGGACGATCTCAGATAAAAAGGGAAAACGAGATGAAGAACAACAGAGATGCTTCTAGATCCCTTTACCCAGATTTGTGTTTTGTTTGTTTTTTGTTTTTTTTACGTTAGATGTGTGTTTTTGGATAGCTCCTTATTTTGTTTTTTTAATTATAAATTATAACTTGAACTAATAATTGGGTACTGGCGGAACTAGAGAATCAGTGGCGGATGTATTTTTTTGAAATACTGTCAGAATTAGTGAATTACTAGCGGATTCTAAATTCATAGGATTACTGGCGGATTTTAATGGATAGTGACGGATTCTTTATTATTATTGACAGATTTTATCCGCCAGTAATATGATGTCATGTGCAGCTGTCTTGCACAATCATCATTGACGGAAATGATCTGTCAGTAATGCAAGGGAGATTTGTCAATGACTTTACTGAAGGATTTATCCGTCAGTAATGTAATTATCCGTATTATTGAGGAGTTATTCCGCCAGTAATGTTATTGAGGGCTTTTTCTTAGTTACTGAAGGCTTTTTCTGCCACTAATTACTGAGGGGCTAAATCCCTCAGTAATGTAATTTTGAATTGGTTAGTAATTTGGGGAATTCTTGTAGTGTATCTATTGAATATCCTAGTGTCTTATCTCCTAAACATCTGGTCTATTTTTCTTGTTTATAAGGATAGTGTTCTTCAGACCTAAGGCCGAGGCCGCGGTTATTCATGACATAATTAAAAGCTGAATGCAAGAAACCACTCTCACACCCATTCCTAGGGTTGTCTCAACCATTAGCCAAGTAAAGCCCTTGTTTTAGGCCTCAAATTTTTTATTTTTTAACTTGTGTGTGTGCGTGCGTGCAAGAGGAGGAGGAGCAACATCATTAGTAATGAGTTAACAACGACTTTTTTTAACTTGCGATTTTCACAAAAGTATTAATTTTTTTAATCACACTTAAAATTAATATAATTTTATCTAAGATCCACAATGTCTCAAAAAAAATTATATGACAAAGAGTCTAATTTACAGGTTTGATAATATAAGATATAGACTATCAAGTAACATAGTAAAGTGATCGATGGATTTATTGAGCACCCATCTTTCTATTTAAAACCGGAACTCTCTCCCAAATAGTTTACTGTGAAAAAAAATTCTCTTACTCTTAAAAACATTTTGTTCATATAACAATTACCGATAACAAAATCCATAAATATCTCAAATAATATTGACAATTTTTCTAACAAACAAGAGGTAATGGGAGAGTACCACTTGTATTATTTTTCAAACTAGATCAGTAGAGATGACTAAGAAAGGAGGAGATAGAAATATATATGGTGTCTGTTGTGCTCAATGAAGAATGGTGTTTGATGAGAGGGAATGATTGAGGGTACTTATATTAAGGAATAAAGAGAGATCGAGAGAGTAACCGAAATAAGAGGAAGTATGTGTAATATGCAAAGGAGGAAGTATATGTAATAACAGCTATTGGTTTTTTACTTACAGAAATGCTTGATCAATTTTTTTCCTTCTAATTTTCCATTTGAAAGAATGGTTGCATTTGTAAGTATAGAGCTTTACTTTGTCTAAAAAAAGCAGTAATCAAATGCGCGCATTCGTGAGATAATTTTCGTAATATATAGCATTGCTCTTTTACTTGGAGTGAAGGGAATGGTCGAGGTACTTATAGTGAACTTTTTATTGAGACTTAATGCACTAAAACTTTCTTTTTTTTTTTTTACAACACTAAAACTTTCTATTTAAATGACACAACATTGTAAACTTATGAACTCGGTTATCTTTTGATTGTGGTAATACTTACTTTTATTAATACCTTATTTTTTAATAATACCGTGTATTTTACACCCCTCTTTTTTTTGCAATGTACTTTTATTTGCAATGAGTTGCTAATAAGACAGTGCAAATGTTTCTCGGTTTTTTCAATAAGTAATACTTTGAAGGAAAAGTGATGAGCATATGTGGTTAATGACAATGTGTGTATATTACGTTTGAAAGTCACAAATTTTTATACTTATAATTTTAATCTATATTAAAAAATTTATATAAAATATCGTTTGTAAGTTATACGTAAAATTTCTATTAAATATCGTTGATAATCTAGACAAGTTAGGGCAATAAAAAGAGATGAAAGATGGTTCCGCTAGTTTGTTTTAACAAAAAAAAAATCAAAATTTCATTAAAAACTATTTGAAGGTTAACATACATATGGATTCCCTCAAAAAAAAAAAAACTTACATATGGATATTTTATTTAGGTTTCAACTTTCAATGAAAAAGAAAAATATTCAACCACATGCGCCGGAAAAAGAATATGCGCAATCAGCAAACATCCCCAAGTTGACTTACGATGACTCGGTCGTCGGTGTTCCTCCCTGATGATCTCATCACTGAGATACTTTCCTTTCTTCCAGTTAAATCTCTTGTACGATTCAGATGTGTAAGTATATATTGGAAAACCCTAATTTCTGATCGTGCCTTCGTGAAATTGCATCTCAAGAAATCTGCAATACGAAATCCACTCTTCACAGTCCTTATGTTTCACGATGAATATATCTCCAAAGAGTTCGCTTTTGCAATTGACGAGATGAATCTGCGAAGGTGTTGGTGTTTACTTGAGTGGAACTCTTAACTGGTTGGCTGTTCACAATTATCCGACAACCTTCTTTTGCTATCATATTAACCATAAGAATATCACAGTTGAACAATTTATTATTGTTTCTCTTGATTTGGGGACAGAGACCTACCATCAGTATTTACCGCCTCATGGATTTGATGAAGTGCCACCTGTAGAACCAACCCTTGGTGTGTTGGGAGGCTACCTTTATTTTTCTTATTCTTACGAGGAAACCGAATTTGTTATATGGAAGATGAAGAAATTTGGACTTGAAGATTCTTGGTATCAATTCCTTAAAATTAGTTACCAAAATCGTCAAATAGATTATGACATTATGGACGTTTATTTTCAATTGGTGCCATTGCTTCTTTCTGAGGATGGGGATACATTGATGTTGCATAGCAATCGAGAACGGGAAGCAATTCTCTATCATTGGAGAGATAATAGAGTACAACGATCAAAAATTATTGAAAATACTTTTATTGATTAAAGAGCTAGCTATTTTCCTTGTTGGTATTCTGTTAAGGATTACGTCGAAAGCTTAGTTCCAGTATTTTAAAAGTTAGTTCCTCTTCCATGCTTTACTTGTTTGAATTTATGTTGATTTGTATATGTTGTTTTCATAATAATAGATTGGCCTGAATATATATTATGATTGCTTAGGTTAATTGCATATTGGAGCATGTGGCTAATAATGAGAAGAATCTATATGGTTAGTAGTACTATTTGAGCATGTATCTATTTCAAGATAATGTTTGCAATAGATAACATCATTTTGGATTATATTTTCCTTGCCTCTTTCTTAGTTCTTTTTTGATACACTGTTGATTTGAGATACTGGATGTTGCTATGCGATACAAAATTGAAGTTCCATACCATTATTCAAAACATTGATCTATTAAAAAATACATATATACACTATGTGTTTTACTGTTTATTCCATGGTCTGTGTGGTATTGATTTTGTTATTTTTTTTGGCTTAAATATTACATCCGTCCTTGCAAATATGCTTCGTTTGAGTTTTGGTCCTTGTAAAAAAAAATTTTGAAATTCGTCCTCGCAAAATTTTCTGTCTTTTAAAAAAGTCCTTGGGCCCATTGAAGCTGCTTGGTGGCACTTAGGTGCTGACGTGGCATATGCTGACTATGCATAAGTGGTCACGTGGCATTTAAATTAATTTAAAAATGTAAAAAAAAATTGAAAATTAATTTTTGAAATAAAAAAATTAGAAATTAATAAAAAATAAGTTTTTTTTTTTAAATATAAATATTTAGATTTTAATTTTCCAAATTAAAAATAAAAAAATTAGAAAATATTTTTCGAAAATTATAAAAACAAATTCAAAGTTAAAATTTTTTTTTTGGAAATTAATAAAAAGAAAAAGTTACATAACATTTTTTGAAAATTTTAAAAAAATTAGGAAGTTTATCTTCAGATTTTTCTTTCAAAACTAAAAAGAATATATTTTCAAAAATCTTGGAAAAAAATTTCAGAATTAAAAAAATCAAAAAATAAAATTTATTTTCCAAAAATTAGAAGAAAAAAAAATTGTTTTTTAAATTAAAAATATTTTTTCTAAAAAAATATGAAAATTAATTTTCATAATTTACAAAAAAAATTCAAATTTAAATTTTTAAAAATTTACATTTAAAGTTGTTGGAAAAAATTATTTAAAAAGTATTTTTTTGATTTTTTAAAATTTTGGAAAATTAATTTCCATATTTTTTTAAAAAATTTATAAACCGAAAATACATTTTCCAAATTTAAAAATCAATTTTTAAATAATAAATGCCAATTCACCTGCCACGTGACACTTATGCCTAGTCACCGTGCGACACATCAGCTCCACAGTGCCACCTTGCAGCTTCTATGGGTCCAAGGACTTTTTTAAAAGACAGAAAATTTTGCGAGGATGGATTTCAAAAAAAAAAATTCGCAAGGACCAAAACTCAAACGAGACATATTTGCAAGGATCAGTGTAATATTTAAGCCTTGTTTTTTATTTACTTGGTGATGGTGTTTGTTTAGTTCTCAGTTTTGACTTTCAAGAATTTGGAGGCTGACAGAACGGAACAACTTTGGCATGTTGGCGATGTTCTTGAAAGTCTTAAAGATCTTATGGTTTTACATGATTGAAATTCAATGCAATCAATTGACGAGAGTATTAGATAATGTATTATTGATTTATAACACAACTGCATAAAAGATAATGGGTCTAATGTTATTTTTTGTTTTGAAAAATTCACATGTGGGATTTCAGTTGGATCAGATCTTTCGCTTTGACGGAAGCTTCTGGACCTAGCGAAAAGGACTTAATAAGCCTTCGCAGTATGATGCAACTAATGATTCTCATCAATTTGAATTTACTGGGATTTCATTTTGCCACTTTTTTGTTTCTGTTGAAGTACAATCGAAGTGCTTTCAATGTATTCTGGCTCCCTCGGCCTAAACTTGGCTCTAGGCTAGATAACGAATCCAAGATGCACTAAATGATCTAAAATGGTAGGAATGCACAGAAAAACATTTGTAATTTGTACTTGTCAAATAGGTAAAGTATTCATTTTGGGAGCCTAATTGCACTAAATTAATGATCTTCAATTTCAAACTTCTCTAACCCCTCATGGTTAAAGGCTTGGCATAAATCAATTTTATCAAAGGTTTTTTTCTTGGTGTGGAGTCTGTTTTATAATAGGATAACCACAAAGAATAATACTATTAGATAGGCGTTATTGGTCAGGGATATGTTCAACATGTTAGAAAATGTGATAGTGAAGAATCGATATCTCACAAGTTTTTTTAGTGTATTTTTTTTCTCCAAGGGATGGAGTGGTAGTTGTGTTGTATATGGGTCTCACTGTTGAAACTCAAAATCACCATTGCGGTTTTTCACTTTTTTGATGGCTGCGGCGGCGTACGCCATATACTTTTGAATGCCCGGCAGCTGCCGTTACTTGTGGTCTTCTTCCTATTAAAATTCACAACATAAATTTTAATATTTTGGACAATTGAACTATAACTTGTAGACATTGTTTATAACAAGCATGTGTGCGGACACGAATACCGAAGACAACACTATTCACCAATACCGTTAAAAACTTGAAAAATCATACAATTCCATGTAATTATATTTGCCGGTGTTGTGTCGGTGTCGGACACGCCTAATCAAAGGAGTGTTCATGCTTCATGGTTTATAACTTTTTTTAGTAATTGTTTATGACTTTATTGTATTCAATTCTAAAAATTGAAATATATTCTATCCTACAATTTTGATGAATTTTTTTTCCCCTGATTATAAACAAAGTTTTTCCTTTTGACAGTAAATATATTCTACACTATATCCCAACAATGAAACACATTTGCACGAGATTAAACAATTATGAGAAATCCAACGACAACTACCACCAAGAGGAGATAAAGAAATCTTACTACCAGACCTTGAAAACTAGGTCATCTCGCCCCTACCTAGATCTCTCCATTTAGAGCCCTCCACCTCTTTTTGCCCCTTTGATATGATATCATTTGACATACAATAGAATTAACAGAGAAAATAATGTGCAAGATAAAGAATGTGGAAAAAAACTTATGCAAATTGACACTGTACAACAAGATACAAATTACATTTTTTATCAAGCAACAATAATAGTAGCTTAAGTATACATTATATACAAGTCTTCCTCTTAAATAAATTTTGCGTGGAACTATACATAATCACTATCGATACCAGCTAGTAATCAAGAAATATTGTAAACCTGGTGCTACAAAACTATGCTATTGAGAGGTCTACGGAAGGGTTTGACCTAATATCGATTTATAGTAGACAACCTTACGATAGGTATAGATTTGAATTGACTTGTCCTTGGATCTCGCTATAGCGGGAGTTTTATAGCACCAGGTTAAGTTAACTTCTTTTGATAATAAACTAGTTTCGACGGTGATTATGTACAATTTTCACTATTAAATTATATGAGGAAGGACCAAAAGAAAAATATTGTGCACACCAAATCAATAGTTTAAAAAGGAAATTAAAGGAGACCTCCTATATACATACACCCCCTCAAACTAATATATTCATGCAGTAACTAAGGAAAATATAATAGTATTTTTAGTAAAAAATTGTAATAATACACTATTTGGTGATCGATTGGTTTTATGTGATAATCTGCAAAGATCATTGTTGAGGACACAATCAATTCATCAAATTGTATTTTTGTTTTTGTTGAAAGAATCAATTCACGAAATTGTTGAAGACAATATTTGAAGTGGAAAGATGTTGAGGAAGAAAATAATTTTGATAGAAAATCATAAAGGCCGTGCAATGCCTATAAGAATGAAATAAAAGGCTGTGTAACTTTTTGAACAAAATGGAATAGATGCATTAGCATGTTCAATATTTTATGAAATGTTTGATTCATAGAAGCATATTTATATATGTAAAAATGTCATCAGGTGCATGTAAACACATTTAATTCATGATATTTTCTACTGCAATTGTCACAGAGTGCATATCAAAATATTAATTGTAATATTATAATTTATACTTACTACGTTAAATTACTATATTTCCACGGTACCTTAATCTTATCCCAAAAATACAAGGAAAAATACTAAATCATTCATCTAAAAAAATATATTTTTCTTCGTGGGAAAGATTATTTGTCACAGAATGCGGGTTTCATTCATAAGAATAAATTTGGACACAAACTCTAGCTAGCTGTCACCCCTTTCTTCTTCTTTTTGTCAGAGGGATGATTTAGGGTTAATTTTGACCCAAAAATCACCCATTCGAGTTGTTTTTCCTCCTTACATCCTAATTGAATAAATGATTTCACATATTTTTTGTTTTCTTTCGTTTGTTTTTGTGATTTCGTTGTCTCTGAACGACTCTGTTTGTCTTGATTTCCCGTCTTAGTGCGGTGTTTATTTGATTCAGGTTGATAGATTAGCTTTGAGCAAGTGCAGATCCGATCAATGACAATGACTTTGGCGTCGTCAACGTTGCAGATCCGGAGACATGAATATTTCAGAGACTTTAATATACTCATATTAGTCATGTTTGTAGGCATAAGTACTTTGCCGTTTTATGCTATTAACATGGATGTTGTGAGTTTGTTCACAGATTCATCTTTCTTGTTTTTAGCGAATTTGAATTTGTATTGTATCGAGGTACTCTATCAATTTGAATGAATGAATATCGTTTATTTTTTTCAAAATAAATAAATAAATAAATTTGGACACATTTCATCAAAAAAAGAAAGAAAAAAAACTTGGATACATATTCAATTATTTTCTATACTTGACCAATTAAATATATTCTCCATAATTATAAATAAATGTCAAAATAGTTCCTTAAAAAAAATGTCAAAATAGTCATGGCTCCATAACATATTATTATAAAAATTTGGAGGAGTCGGAATTCAAACCTCGGTCAAAACGTCCAACCTAACAATTTCGGTCTTTTTGTCGGTAGAGGTAGGACTTAAGGACCGTATATATTAACATGTTATAAATAAATATTTAGAGTTGAGTGAGGACCGGTGGACAAGTAAATAGAAATTCTATTTTGCCATTATTATTTTTATTTTTTTAGTGTAAACTTTCCTGAATTCATGGGAATAGGGTCCCGATAATTTTATTTTTATTTGGTCTTGGTTATCACACAATAATGCAATAGAGAGAAACTATAGTAATTGAACACGAGCAAGGGATTTCTTTTTTGTTACATTGATTGAACAACTTGCAAGAATGTTTTTTTTCTTTTTTCTGATCAAATATGAGTATTGAGTTTATGTGCCTCTTCTCTGCTTCTTTGGTTCGTGTATGAATAATCAGTTACATGACTTCTTTTACATTTTTTAACATATAAAATGTCTATTTGCATCGGCGGGAATACAAAGTTATGAGGACCAGCAACTAGTGCAGTGTGTGTGGGAATGATAATAATAACATTTTGACTGTCAAGTATTAGTCATTCTTTCATTTACACTTTGTATTAAAATAAGTGATCAATTTTAGAATGAAATTTATGTGTGAAACAGAGGAGATTGCAGCTTATTGTAAACATATCACATACATTAGAAACAAAATTTGATGTTATTTCAGAAACTATAGTTTGATTATTGTCATAAAGCTCACGTCTTAAAAAACCAGTGTATTGAATCAAGCCCCCTTTGAACTTTATAAAGTTTAGTGTTATATTTCAAACACTCAGGTCATGGCTCAATTATCCTGCATGCATTTCTAGGATAACAATCTTTTAAGATATATAAACATATGCCCCTACGACTTATGTTGGTAAAAAATGTTGTCATTAGCCCTCTTGCGAAGTTGTAGCTGCGTGGTAAATTTATACGGTTTTGGAAAATATATGAAATCTATGTTCAGGAGAAGCCATTGGTAGCACCCTAAGCAGATGCAATAGCATTCTCTATTTTATCAATGAGGGGTTTGCTGCAATGTCTCCAAGATTTTGTTTTTCTCCATGTCAGCACCGTAAGATGACAACAACCGCCTCTTCTTGAATTTCAAAGGTTTGTTGAAGCGAATCATTGGGTAGATTTTGATTCCATACTGTAATAAGAAATGATGTTATGATTTTGACTAGCAAAATATCAAATTCTACTTGCATTTGAATCAAATACACTGCTATTGAGGCTGTCGACTTGCGCAATACCTAGCATTACTGCATAACAAGACATGTAAATTTGCCAACGGGTATATGGAAATGATCATGACCCTAAAACGATTAGCAGTAGCAACAGAACACCGTAGTGAACATTAAAGAACGATATCATTACCTTCCCTTTTCACCAGAAACTATATATGAGTTTTATTGGTAATTTACATTGTCAGCGTAAAATGTTTTACATATGTATCTTAATTATCACGAGAAACGGATAAGTAAATATAACCAAAATCATATCCAAAAAAAGAAAAAGCTTTAGACACCCCAATTGAATAAGAAATCAAAAGCATAAAACCGAAAGGGTATACATATGTTGACATATATATAGTGGCGTATGTATAAGCACCAGTAGACTCATCATGTGTACAAAAGAAGAGGCCAGAATAGTGGCAGATATATATAATATCTAAGCAACTTTTTTTTTTTTTTAATTGTAAATGTTAGTTGTTAGATCAATTTGTTCTCCTTCGTCCGGGTTTGAACCTCGAATAATGGCATATGTAAAATAATCGAAGTATATAACGAAACACACTTCATTAATTGTCAGTGTTAAAATAACGCAGCAAAGCAAAAAGAACTTGAGCTCATTTGGTGTCCACAACTCCACATGCCTATGGTTTTCGAGTCTACTAGTCTATGGTTTTGAATATCACTCTTAAAAACTAGCTCAAAGAATGTCTAAGCACATATATGAGCAAGGCAAGACCTAAAAATTCTGGCGATGTGAGACACCGATAATGCAGCAAATCGTACAAAAATGCTTTTGATTTTAGAATCAATGAAAAAAAATTAGATAACACGCAATTTCAAATGCTTGTGGAAACAAAAGAATGAAACCAGAATTTGATGATGCAAGATATATATATGTGTGTGTGTGTATATATATATATATATATAAACTTGAAGGAGAAAAAGAAGTGAACACAAATACACAATAGACTGTTAAAGAAATTCAGAGCAATGTGCTCCTACATCTCTGAGGTAGCATCCTACTGCAAAAACCACGTTCAAACATGATTCAACAAGGAATCATCAAGAATCTCTCAGTGATATCCTCTCTTGGTTTATTTTTTCTTCTCTCTCAAATTCTTTTCTTTCAAGTATCGTAAGACACTAATATTTATAGCCACTACTACTCTAGGTGTAAGTTAGTTACAACCATTAAAACAGAATAACCAACTGCTGAGTTGGCTTGAGCTTCAAGCAATCGAAGGAAAATGGAAAATGCCAAAAGCTGAGTACAGCATTCAAGGAAAAAGTCTAAAAATGTGATCAATACGAGTTTAGGCAAGTGCACTTTCTTTTGTTATTTCAGGTTCATTGTTTTCTATTAGCATACATAAGATATTTGAACACAAATTGTCTAAATAGTGAAAAGGTGCATATGTTATATTTTTTTAAAGAGATTTTTTATGTTCAAAGTAATGGTAATTTATGAAATTTTGGGAGGAGTTTATAAATTGTGGGCCACCGCAAAGGAGAACCTATGAGCCTATCATATAGGAGAGATGTGTTTCACCAAAAGATCAAGGGAATACTTAATTGGATTTGTGTTTGGATCTAATTATGCAACTTTGGGGAAGGTTTCGAGCTTGACACTTAAGATTAGGCTCTTAGTGTAATTCTACGGTGGTTGATTCGACTCTGGAAATGTTTTTTTTCTTTTCAAAGATGGCAAAGTATGTTTTCAATGTGGTCAAGTATGTCATATCTGGAGAGATCGTCCTTGGCAACTACAACATAATCATCATCTTGTCACAAATTAATATCAATAGCTTTAGTATATATTTTGTTATGGTTATGAGTACAAATTGGTCGTCCTTCCATCATGCCACCCTAGACTATTAAAACAAGGTAGTGAAAGATGAGAGACTCGGTAATCACTTTTCTCTTTTCTAGGAAAACGTGGTTGGATACCATATAGTACAACCTCGGGTTTAGGAGCTAACATGTTATTAAAAAGTTCAAAAACATTTGGATTCCCTAATCTTTTTCCTAAAGAATTTCTTGGATTGCCACCTTATAGAGAGATTGAATTCTCTATAGACTTGGTTCCTAGCCTTCAACTCACATCCATACCTCTTCATCGAATGACTTAGCCGAACTTTAGAAACTTGTGAAAATTCTTGGTACACTTGATTGTGGATTTATTATATTTTTACACGGTTGTTAGCTTTGTAAATTGAAATTAAATTAGAGAAAAGATATTATTCGCGCCCTTGCGTGGTTCCCTTCTAGTTGATGGTGGTTGTTGTCTCCTCACTGAGTCTTTGTGACTTACCTTTTCATATTCTATTTCTTTTCCAGATTCACAAGCAGCTGAGGCTGCTAGCTAACTCAAAGTTTAGATGTGTCACTCCTTTTGGTAAGTGTCCTTGATACTATTTCTTTTGGGAAAAGTTAATCTTAATGGTTTTTTTTTTTTGTCAGGTAGCCTAGTGGCTAGAATTCACTTTATAAGGTGAATAAGTGGGGTGTCCAGGGTTCGACCCCGGCCTCTGCATATAATAATGCATTGTCCTACCAACTGAGCTATGCTCACGGGACAATCCTAATGGTTTTTTTAATAGAGTAAAAAATGATTATTTTGATAAAAAAAAATTAAATCCTAAACAAATGCTTAAAAAAGACAAAAGTATTTATGTGTTTATTCACTTAATCAATCTCAAAGCCTTAATTTAGAATCATAATTTTCTAAACAGTCTTCTACTCTTCTTTAAAGCAATACTTTGATTGCCGCTGGGAATTATCGGCAAGTAAGTTTATTACTCAAAAATTGTTGTCAAATGTCTTAATTCAGAGCATAATTTGATGCAATGAAAATAGCAATACATCTTGTAGAATGAATAACTCGTTTATTTATTGATATATTTTTTATTACATGTGCAATAAAATTGTCTAAGGATGAACCCTTACTAATTTTAGTAAAAAATGAATTTTATAATAAAAATAGAGAACAAATATAATATAATATTAAAATCAAATTTACTAAAAATAACAAGGTCTACCTTTGGACTAGATCCATTAGACACCCCCATAGTTTTTTTTTTGAAGAAGCTAAACTACCCCACCTAAATTGGCACCGGAGGGAATCGAACCTGAGACCTTGAGGAGGAGCTAGACACCCCGTAGTTATATCCATAATTAGGACAAATTTTAAGAAGAATGGTGTATCCTAGAACAAACTTGAGATACTGCTGAAATCATTTGCTTCTCAAAAATGCCAATATTGCACATATAAGCAAAGACTCTTGAATATTTCCTTCCGTATGTTGATAAGATACCACAATGACTCTCATAAGTTTTAAACTGCATAAAATATTATGTAAACTTGGTGACTTAATGTGTAACATGTATAATACCATCATATATATGTCAAACAATGCATGTATTCAAAACAATTGATCATAGATGGTTAGTGTTTGAAAAATAATATGGTATGCAAGGCCTAACTTAAAATTCAAGAAAGTGGCAATACTAATAATATTTTGTGTTATTTTTCTTACAAGTATTTTAAGACAGTTCCAATCATCGACAAGAGGTTGACCAGTTGAATGAAAATCGAACATCATAATGAAGCTGTTCTTTTCTCCAAACAAAATATTTCCTATAAGATGGATATTGTGGTCCACATGCTTTCTATGAGCAATTTCAGCATCTAACTCGTTTTGAGCTTTCAATTTATCCTTAGAACCATCAAGTGCTTTTTCCAACTACAATTATTCAAAAGATAATAATTATCCTTTTATGAGTGGAATAATAACATTTCAAACTTCAATGATAAAAACATGAAGAATAAAATTAAGCTTAAATATCCCCATGTATCTGCAATTTGAGCCTATACATACAAAAGTTAGTATGCAAGGATAATATATTAATTGCTATGTTAGTATTTTATTCTTTACCCAAATTTAAACTTTAATACTTTAACTCCTGCCATGCATTCATGATAAGACATTGAAGAGAAAACTACCTTAAGTTTAAGATGAAGTAAATAAGCATCATCTTGGCTGACAAAACTTATTGAAGTATTGAACGGTTCAAATGAATACACACTTGTAGTGTTAGTGAGATTGTAGTTATCACTAACATTATTATGAGTGGTAGCACCAATATATGTAACTACAAAATCGTTGCTGATATTTAAATCTCCTAATTGTGTCACGTGAGAAGTAATTGTTCTATCCCGAACCTGTACACCACTCACAAAAATTCAATATCGAGTCAACATTATATACACATATGTTTATAATTAAGAGAAAAGTTTGAAAAAAATAGATCACTTACAGTAACGTATTGTTGTTGCAAAGTTTCATTCGTGCCATCATTTTTGTCGCTGCTCCATGAACAATAGCACAAATTCAAAAGGTTAATAGTTTTATATCTAACCATATACAAGGTTATTTATCTAGAGTTCAATTCATTACTTGCATTTTAATGTAATAATGTTAAATAAATTAGTGTTATTTTTGTAACAAACTATTAAAATAAAATCATTTTTGTTAATTTAAACGGTTTTCAATATTTTATCAAATATTAATCATTAAATATAACAATATATATACTATATGTATTAGGGGTGTTCATGGATTGGATTGGTTTGACTTTGGGAGGAAAAATTATCTGATCCAATCTCTTCGGTTTTGTTATTTGTTCATCCAATGAGTTTGGTTTTAAAATCAAATTCAATCCAATTTGATCCAAAAGGTTTCAGTTTGGATTGAAGTGGTTTTCGGTTTTCATTGTAGTATATATATTTTATTTTCTTTTAAGAAAATATATTATTTTCTGACATTTTATAAAAAGGTAAGGTTACGAAAAAGATGAATAAGTAGAAAATAAAAACAATATAATGAAAATAAAATAGCAGGTTAAAGAAAATAGTTGCATAATCGTAGATTAATAATATTTAGAAGGAGAAAAGGTCAACACTTAGAAAATAGTTACAAAATTGTAAATTAAGGAAACATTTATAAAAAAAATATATAATAATATATATACAAGTATAAATATTTCTATTTGGATTGGATCGGTTTATACTATGGGAACCGTAAACCAATCTAATCCATTTAAAATTACGGTATTTTTTTTCGGTTTTTCAATTTTGTTCGGTTTTTGGTTTTTCGGTTCGATTACGTGGTTTGAATTTGATTGGATTGGACATGAACACCCTAATATGAATGCACATGCACATGACATACATTAATTGTGGTATTAGAATTATAATGTGTATACATATAAAAAAAAGAGACATACTTTTTTACAGATAATTAATATCATTATATATTGAACCATAATTGATTTTATTATAATGCAAACCTGTCTTCCATCCATGAAATACCAAAGGTATCTCCCAAACATGTTGTATACTCAGTCGATGAAAGATTTGTACTGCTCGGACAGTAAAATCCATAACCCAACTCACGTGCATTGGTAGATGTAGTTACATAGATGCTTATATTATTTGGAAGAAGCCCTTCGAATAAGCTCGCAGAATAACATGCTTCCACATATATCACCTATTTTTCATTGAGTGAATTAATCAATGAAATAAATATTTTGAATTACCTTGATTGATTTGGTGGATTTTTATTTTATTTGTCAATGTAAAATACTCAAGGACACTCACCATTTTTTTGTAAGAATTAGAAGTATGTTTTTTCTTCAAAGCATCCACAAAATCTTTTGCATAAACAATGCCATGATCTGCCATACCTGATCAAATAACAATACTAGCTCACATTTATGATTTTTAGTGAATGATAACCAACTCATATATCATCTCAAGATGTCTTTGATGAATATTCTAGGATAATATTAATTTTGATATTAAAAATCACATGTACTGAGGATGCGTCTAAAAAAAGTAATACAATTTGTTTTTTAATCAAATGTACTGGAGTCTAAAAAAAGTAATACAAAGTTTTTTTTACCGACCGATCAAGCCTGGATAACCATGGCCTGAATAGTAAATAAAGATGGTATCATTTGGGCCACTGTTCAGTACTTTACCACTTCCTCCGGTGATACCACTTAGGTTACCATTAAGCACAGCAAAAAAGTTTTTTACATTTGTATTGTTCCCCGTATAATCCTGAAATTTCACCACTACATTATAAAATATCTAAAAAGAAAAAAACATTGAAAAATGAAATCTTTTCAATTTCACTCTATTGAACACTATCTTTTTGTAGTGGAATATAAATTTCAAAGTAAACTACCACTAAATTGAATTTTTTTTATAAAAATAGATAAAACGAAGATTTGATAATCAAATTAAATATTAAATGTTAAAAATATTGATAGTAATGTAAATTGAAAAAATCGTGCTAAATTAATTTATCCAAGAAATTGAAGTATATACCTTAGGAACACCAGGATAAACATTAGGACCATCTGGTCTATTAATTATAACACCAGGCCTTGGATTTTCATTATGGTAGGCAATATCATCATACATGAAAACAATTATGTTTTCATCTTGAAGACCACCACTTTTTAATATATGGTAGGCATGACAAATATTAGATTGGTGCCTATAATTCGAGTAACCTTTTGAACCAGCAACCAGTAAAGCCCATTTTTTCCCTACTACTTCAAAATTACCTTGCTCATCATGTTCATGAACCATAGGACGAACACCCTTTGATAATGTCACTGTGACACTCATCCACACTATGGTTATTAGTGCACCACAATAACTTATTATTTGATTCATATTTTTGGAAGATATAAATTATCAACAACAAAAAAGATATGATATTTGTGATACTAAGAAGAATGTACAAACTGTATGAGAAATCACAACTGAAATGATGCATCTAATTGACTTAATCAATTTATATATACTTAAAAGTTTGCATCAAATTAAACAATCGGTTTAATTCTTTTTTTGACAAAATTAGTGATTAAAACAATTAATATATTTATTTTTGTTGGAATTGTTTAGTGTAGACCAATGCTTTCAAACCCTGACTATATGACTATTGACCATGCCTTTAATAAAAATTTATAAAAGAATAAATAACATAATTTATATTTTATGCATAATTTTTTTTCAAATTTAACTAAAATATTTTCAAATTAATATTTACATGATGACCACAAACATAATATTTTTCAACTTTTTTTATTTTGGAAATTTTATTTTAAAATTATATCTATATATATTTTATCTAAGCTCAAATACTCAACTTTGTCAAAAAAAAATAAAAACTAAACTCAATATATATCGAATGCATAATATCAAGAAAACAATTTACAATACTCCTTCTTTCTTAAAAAAAAAAATTTACAGTCAGACATAAAAGTGCAATGGAATCACACAGTCAGACATTTTCCTATAATTGACTCGGTCAAAAATTTTAAATAACATTGAATGGTGGAGATTGGCACTGGACCATATCCAACGAATATTTCACTGGAGAGGATCCCCTAGACTCCTAGTTGAGATTTAATAATTCTTTTATTTGAATTGACTGCATCAAAGCACAAAACTAATGTGGTCAATTTTATCTTTGCTATTTTATTTTGAACAAACCAAAGAGTTGATTTATTATTACTTGTTATTATTAAGAAACAAATATCTTTTTCTTGTTTGGGCATCAACTAATTATTTGTTGACATTTTGGCAGACTGTTTGCATATTTTAGTGTGATACTCCTTGTGATAACTAAGGAGACTACTATGGCATTGTTAATATATTCCATTTTTACTAGTGTCTTTTTTGAATGCCAATAATATTATTTCTGTCAAATATGTCTATCCAGATTTTTAATCATTTCCACAAGACCAATATAATTTGACAAGCACTATCATCGATTTTAATTACAATTTTACAATTTTCGATTTTTCCCTTTTCTTTCGACCCAAAGCAAAATCCCGATTTTAACAACATTGATTATAACATGATTTTTCTGACAACCATTGTATGAATAATATGTAATGTTATTTTTCTTTTAAACATGCACAATGCAATTATAATTATTAGACGGGCTTTGGGATTGTTCCAGAAGAACGCGACTGCTCTAAAAATAGGAGCAAACTTTAGAGGATAAAATTAGAGGACTGCTATTTGGTGCGAAGAGATTAACGTATGGCTAACATTCCAAACATGGGGGAGAGTGGTATTATAATTTTAAAATAAATAGAAGTTAAACTAAATTACAATCTGAAACACATCTAATGGTTATTATAGATCCGTTGTTTTTCGTTGTTAACACATCGAAGTAAGAAGCTTTGTCCATAAAATTAACTTTAGACGAGTCAAACCTATAAGATTATTACATAATGATTATTGATGGATGAAAAATTAAACTGTGGCTTTTGTTAATCTGGAATAAAAATGTCATAGCTGGCAAACTGGAGGCAATTTCAATTTCAAATTTGGTTTTGACAATTCAACCGACACTTATAAGGTGGCAGCGTACCATTACAATCCAAAGCAAAGAAAAAGAAATGTAAAGATTCTAGGTTCGGGTGATCATGTTTGGAGAGATATTGCATTTTTCCTTGTTGTTCCTCTTGGTTTGGACTATAGTGGTCATAGTGAACATACTGTGTATGACGGTGTTTACTTAAGTGGCACTTTTAACTGGTTGGCTATTCACAATGACCTTCCCTATCGTGTTAAGAATGTTAAGAATAAGAATAGCAGAGTTGAACATTTTGTTATTGTTTCTCTTGATTTGGGAACGGAGGCATACAATCAATACGGTTTGCCTCGTGGTTTTGATGAAGTGCCAAATGGAGAACCAATAGTTGGTGAGTTGAGGGGCTGCCTTTGTTTTTCTTATTCTTACAAGGAAACCTATTTTGTTTTATGGCAGATGAAGAAATTTGGGGTTGAAGACTCTTGGTCTCAATTTCTTAAAATTAGTTACCAAAATCTTCAAATAGACAATGACATTATTGACATTTATTTTCAATTGGTGCCATTGCTTCTTTCTAAAGATGGTGATGCATTGATACTCAAAGGCTATAGAGAATTCGAAGCAATTATATATCATTTAAAAGATAATATAGTACAGCGAACAGAAGTTGATACTGATACTGATGATAGAATCACAGATTGGGTATGTTGGGAATCTGCGAAGGATTATGTTGAAAGCTTAGTTCCGATTTTTTGAAAGTAAGTTCCTATTACGTGATTTACTTGTTTAAATTTATGTTCGTTTGTATATGTTGTTTCATAATAATCGATTGCATGAATATTCTTTTGAACGATTGCTTTGGTTAATTGTATATATGAAGATGTTAGGATAGCCGGTTCCATATGATGTCTGCACTGCATAAAACTATTATGGACAGATATTGGATTATCTCTTTTTTCACATGAACATGATAGTTTCATGTTTAAATATAGGAAAACACATTTTTTTCTGCTGGAGTTGCACACCTACGATTAAGAAATAGAAAAATGGAGTAAGGACTAAGGAGAAGGTTTAGGCTAGTGAACTGTAAATTGACTGATTGGTACCATTACCAACAACATTGCATGAGAAAAGGACACAGCTAGATTCTGATATACGTACCGTCTCGATATTTATGTTTTGTATATATTATAGGTTTTTAATTCATTGTCTTCAGGAATTTTCTTTTCTTTACTTATTGGATTTCAATCAACTTGGAAGATGTTTTAGAATTTTGTTGCACGATTTCTTACTGCAGTCATGCTTCTTCCCACATATATTATAGTCAGGGAGCCAATAAATTGATGACTCAGTTTAAAACCAAAAGTAAAATTGACCAAAAAAAAAACGAAAAGTAAAATGTGGGGTTTTGTTCTGTTCTGATTGTTACAACCTGAGCCTGAGAGAGACCATATGTATATATACAGTACAGATGTCGCATACCTTTATTTAAAACATCACGTCTAATTCTGTTTCAAGTTCATGTATCTTATTAAAAATGTATGTATACACTGTGTTTTTCTGTTTATTCCATAGTATGTGTATTGATTTTGTTGTACTTTTTGATTTCCCTGATGGTGGTGTCTGTTTACGTTTCAGTTTTGATTTACAACAATTTGGAAGTGCCGGAATGGAACAGCTCCAGGCATATTGGCGAGGTTCTTGGAAGTCTAAAAGATCTTTTTATTTTACGCAATGTGTTTCAAACCAATCAATGTCGATGAGTGATCAACGGAGTATGCCATCGGCTCTGTGTTAAGTCTTTTGGGCACATCTAATGACAGTAATAAAAAAGAAAGGAGGCTGTAGCATATGAACTTTCATTCTTGAAAATATAGATTATGGGTTGATGGGTTTAATATTATGTATTTCGTTTTTGGTTTGTAGCCGTGAATTTCTCTCTCTTTGTAAGATTTGGTTTCATATTGTAGGGGTCAACGATGGCAAATTGAGGAAGTCCTCTCTCTCTCTCTCTCTCTCTCTCTCTCTCTCTCTCTCTCTCTATGGAAAGATGAATGATGGAAAATTTGGATGTTTAAATTGATTGCAATTTGTCGGGATTGTACTTTGAGAAAAGTATATTTGAGGTTTTTAATTCATGAATTCTGATAGTTTGGAAGGGAAATAAGGTGAAGGTGGCATTGAATGAGTGAGTGGATTAATTTGATAGTATTAATATTTTTTTTTTCTTTCATATTTTCATAGTAGTTATTTTTTAGGCTTTGATGAAGATGGAGGAGATGAACGAATAATATTATTTAAAATATTTTTTCAATAATGAAACGGAACTTTATGAACAACTTGTTGTTTGGAAAATATATGCATACAATTCAAAATCGGGATTTGCTGCTGTCAAGCTTTCACACATTCGACATATCTATAATCATTGGATTGAAACCAGTAATGAATATATAAGCCATTTGGATCGCTGAAGTGGCATGTTTTGATCTCGTTGATTTCATTTTATTGATTATTGAAGGATTGATAGCACGGATTGATGACGTAATCAGTAATGTATATATAAGCAGCCATGATCTCTCACATTCCCACTAGATTCACCAAATCAAGTCCTAATTTCTGCTACGCTCTCTTCGTGGAGAAGAAAATGTCTTCTTTTGATCATAAACCAAAAACCAATGCCAAATACCCTTCTTTCTCTTTCATTGATTATTCAAACTGTTTTTTGAATAAACCCAAAAACCTACCTTCAACAACAAATGAAGCTTGAAAACAGAAGATCATATGGTTTTTTCTCTTATTTTGTTCCTCATAATCATAGTGATGTTGGAAAACAGAACAAACACTCATGTGATGTTTTCAACAAGGTTTTTACTTCTAACAAAGCATTGAATAAACATAAGAGATCTTACGCACAATAGGGTATTACTCACCCACGTATTGCAGCACCAGCACCATCTTCCTTCACACAGATTTTTAATCATCATTTTCTACCACCCAAGAAACGGCAGGCGCTCAGGGGAAAAAATATATGAATATTGATGATGAAGTCACTGCTGTTGAAACTCTGTTGCATATATCTCTCGGGGGTTATGAGGGATCAACTACTAATATCGATGTGAATCACAGTGGCGCAAAAAGGCAAAAAATTCCAAGCAATATGGATACCGAGGAGACCAAGGAAAACAACTTCGTGTCAAGCTTAAAGATTTTTCAAACATCAACGAATTGCAAGACCTGCAGGGCCTAATCATGATAATGAGGAGAAGAATCAGACTAATGTTGGTGAAACTGAAATCGGGTCAAAAGTTGTGCAGAATTTTGATTTGAACAAGCTTCCATGTGATGATTTTGAAGATGAATCCTATTAATGTCTCATCTTGGTTTATATCTTTTTAATGATTTTGAATGATATTTGATTTTTGTGTGGGATGGATACCCTTGATGTTATCATGTAATTTTCCTTAATTAGAATTTTATAGTTAAAATATCATCATGAATTATTGAGCAATTTTGAAAAGATTTGATGTATGAGTAATTTAAATTTATTTAGATTTATGTATCATATATGTTAATACTATTACTATTATATCTTGTACTATTGATAAAGAAGATAACAAAGTTTATCATGAATTGAAATACTTTTATATAGGCTTTTGTTAACTTAAGAAGATTTTTTTTATCTCAGTGGAGAAAGTCCTGTAAATTAAAAGTTAATTTGAACTGGGGTCATGTCAATTGAGTTTAATTCTCTCGTTTGCATGAGTTTTACAAAAACGATAAATACTTCAAATATTGCATCCTACATGTTATGGTAAGAAGCGTTCATTATTGGCAGTGACATTATCATTCATTACATCTGAGGAAAAGAAGCAATTATGTAATTGCACAGATTTCATCATGTTCCAGAACTCGATCAAGGAAAATGAAGTTTCCGCAAGCGACTAACTAGCCATATTGAAAAGCGAAAAAAAAACTGAATGTTGATCAATAAACACCAAGAATCAGCCCTCCCAATCTTGACTCATTAAAGCTGAATATTGATCTGTAACCACCAAGGAAGTGTTCTCTGTGCTGCAACAAAATCTGAGGAAGTCTGAATCTCTCCCACGCTGGCTCAAAGCAACAGGCCTTAGAAGGTGTCTCAATTTGGAGTGCAAAATGTTAGAGATTATTTTATAGAGCTAAAAGAGTTGCAGCTCATAGTCTTGTAGGAATAGATAAGAGTATTGGTAGAAAAGGAATCTGGAAATACTATATGTTGCATTCGCAGTGATCGAGGTGGAGAGTTTACCTCACAAGAGTTTAATGAATGTTGCAGTTCAAATGGAATCAGTAGACAACTCACTGTGGCTTATATGTTAGGTAATCAAGTGTGAGTGATTATGTCCCACATCGACTAGGAATGGAGAAAACAAAGGATATATAACAGAGGGAACCCATAAACCCATTGCCTTAAGGTTTTGGGTAAGAGTGTGGTGTTCAAGTCTCTTATGGTCCTGGACGTTTGGCCCATTGCCGCTCCCCGGACTCCCAACAGTCTGGCCATTACTAAGTAGCTTATTTTTAAGTTCAGGTATATAGAAAACATCAATGATTACCATATTTGCTTCATTGACTTGTAATTTGATGCTTTAAATTGTTAGGAATTATTGATGACATGTCAGTTAGACTAAGTCATTTAGTTGTTGTTTTATTGTTTAATAAAGTCTTATTTGTTAGGAACTAGCTTTGCTTATTTTGCTGAACTACCCACCACGTCCATAGGTGTAAACGTGGCTGCAGTTATTTTCTTTATTTCTGTTGTAATGCTAATATAAAGCATCATCAGTATTACTAAATAATATAGAGTTTTTCCACTCCAAATAACTCTACAAAGTGGCATCAGAGCTCCACAAAGGGGCCTAGTGCTTGAGTGAAGTTGGGAGTTGCAGTTTCCTAAACAAAACAAAAATATAGTGAGAACCAGAAGAAAAAGAGAGATGGAACCTGAAGGAAGCAATTGTGTGCAACCTGCCATACCTAAGTTTGATGGTCATTACGACCATTGGGCTATGCTAATGGGAAATCTCCTTCGGTCTAAGAAGTATTGGCAATTGGTGTGGAATGGTGTTCCTACGCTACCAGATGGGGTTGAGCCGACAGAGGCTCAAAGCAAAACAATCGAAGATCAGAGGTTGATGGATTTAAAAGCAAAAACCAACCTTTTTCAAGTTATTGATTGATATATCATGGAGACTATCCTTGATAAAGAGAGTTCGAAGAGCATATGAGACTCAATGAAGCATAAATACAACAGGTCCACACGAGTGAAGAGGGCTCAGTTGCAGGCCCTAAGAAAGGAATTCGAAGTGCTTTGGATGCGAGAAGGAGAAACAGTGGACAAGTATTTTGCTCGAACACTAAGGATAGCAAACAAGATGAAAGCTCATGGAGAGAATATGGGGCAAATTGTTATTATTGAGAAGATTCTGCGATCAATGACTTCCAGATTCGACTATGTTGTATGCTCGGTGGAGGAATCAAATGATCTCGACAAGCTAACAATAGATGAACTCCAAAGCAGCCTTCTTGTACATGAACAGAGAATGAACAACCACAAAGAATAGGAAGAACATGCCTTAAAGATTACTCATGAAGAATGGTCAGGAGGAAGAGGTAGAGGAGGTCGAGGTACATTCTGAGGTCGTGGAAGAGGTAGAGGCAGACATGCTACAAACAAGGCAACTATAGAATGCTACAAGTGCCACAAGCTAGGACATTTCCAATATGAATGTCCCACTTGGGAGAAAGGTGCCCATTATGCAGAAATTGATGAAGAATAGATGCTATTGATGGCTCATGTAGATTCTCACAATTCAAATAGAGAAGCAGTTTGGTTCCTCGACTCAGGTTGCAGTAATCACATGACTGGAAACAAGCAATGGTTTCTTCATTTGGATCAAACCTTCAAGCAAGCTATGAGGCTTGCGAATGATGCAAAAATGATGGTAATGGGGAAGGGAAGCATCATATTACAAGTCAATGGAGCAAATATGGTAATCACTGATGTTTTCTATATACCTGAGCTTACAAATAACCTACTTAGTAATGGCCAGACTGTTATGAGTCCGGGGAGCCCCGGGAGCGGCAATGGGCCAAACGTCCAAGACCATAAGAGACTTGAACACCACACACTACAAGAAAAACTGCATTTTGCGACTTTTAAAATTGTTGATTGCGGCTGTTCGAAGGGTCGCAATTGTACATTTGCGACTGTTTCCCAACAGGCGCGGATGTTGGGGTCGCAACTGTCATTCGCGACCCTTCATAGAACAGTCGCACCAACTGCCGCAAAAGGTACTGCGACCCTTCAGAACTGTCGCAAAGTAGGTGGTTTAATTTAAAT
>Ga0315915_1002052_pt1 | contig 25065 bp, 9 predicted proteins | sample MpolbnodulesMG_FD_207738 | JGI IMG/M metagenome (GOLD analysis project Ga0315915, IMG submission 207738) | Medicago polymorpha root nodule microbial communities from Los Angeles, California, United States - branched nodules | ecosystem: Host-associated > Plants > Roots > Nodule | place: USA...
TGTTTATGGTTTAAGATATGTTTCATAGGTGTTTTGAGTCAATTTAGTAAAAAAAAATACAAATCGGCAAATCAAGACATCAAATGGAATTATAGAGGCAGGGAAATGAAGAGTGCAAGAGTTCAAGAAGGTTATGAAAGCAATACAACAAGGGAAAATGATGTCCCTAGTTTCAAGATGAAAGCATGGAAGAAGATCACTCAAAAAACAAAGATAAACGACATTTTTCGTAGAAGTGCTGCCCCATGATGCGCGCGCATAACAAGGCCCATACGGTACTTCGTTCCTACCCCATGCGTCTCAACAGGCGCCCCCATGCGGCCATGTGTATGGTTCCGGGAAAATGTCGTCTGACATGTTTTTCTAGCCAAAATAAGTGGAAAAATCTCAACAACATAGTTCTAAACTTGCATATATATAGATACCCCTTGCAAACATTTTATTCGTTTTAGAAACAAGACAGTGCAAAGTGAAGGCAAGGAGCAAGGCAATAATTCCCATTTTTCTCCCTTAAGCGTATGTTTTCTAATTCTTTCTTCTTTATGCTTTCTGTTGCCATGAAGAATTAAATTCCCTCTGATTATGGTTCTAAGACGAACCTCTTTTCAGTTATGATTTAGGCTCTTATTTAATTTTCAATTGTTCTGATCGTTGTAATGCTTTCAGACCTCTAGTCACAAATAAGCCCTAATCGTATCTAATGCATAATTTAGGCAGAAATAAGCACCTAAGGCTATCCTTTTTAATCTCTAGGTTTTAGTATAAGATTGACTTACCTTTCTTTAAACGAAACAAGAACTATAACTGATAATTACTTGTTCATCTTAATCTAAAAATTTGGGGTTTATAAGTATGATTTTAGATTAATGATTCATCATAATGAAAAATTTAAATGAATTAGATCATGAATTTTGCCGGAGTAGGAAAGACTTAACGCTCTTTTTTTTTTTTATCAAATAGTTTAGTGGCTAGCACTAACCATCACATCATCCATTATTATGACTACGTCGAAAGAGGAGATATTGGATTGAAAGGAAAGAGGCGGCGCAAGACAAGATGTTATCGTTAGAGATAGTTTAGAAGACTTGTTTTTAGAGAGATAAGTTGTTTAGATAGAGTTTGACTCAAAACTCTATTGATCACAAAGATAATTACATATTTGATGATTTTTTTTTGACGAAAGTGTTTTAAACTTTTATTCAACACTATAAGTTAAATTGTATACATAAATGTACTTTATGTCTGACACACATATTCAACATAACCGATTAAAAATTAAAAGCACAGGTAATTACAGTTTCTTCACCTCAAAAAACATGAGTAGTTTTTTACTATAAGTAACACCAATTTTTATGATTTTACAAACATTATATTAATGACCTTTCCTAAAAGAAGGTTATATTCCCGTTTCCATTTTCTTCAACAAAACATGGTAAGCGGTAACAATTCAAAAAGGAAATAAAAAGTACTCCTATTACTAAGAAGAAAATCACCGAATTGTATTTAATTTCTTTCCCATAAATAATCACTACTACACTTCATAAAAATCTTCAACAAAATATATCAGTAAATAGAAAAATCACAGAATTTGATTTAATTTGCAGCAATTTTCATGAAATTATTGTCACTATTACATTCTATAAAAAAGAGATTAATATTTTACAATTATTACTTGTGTGATAAGCATAGGAACATTAACGAGTGAAGTCACAAACATTTGACTCTGTCTTTGTCTTTGTGTCTTCTTTCTCTCTTTCTGAACCAAACACCAAACACAGTACAACGTTGAAGAATGTCGAAATCCAACACCACCAACCCAACACCACCAAAACCCACATGGGTTCTCCCTTATGTAACTGAAAATCTTCGTGAAGTTTACACCTTAGGTAGAAAACTGGGTCAAGGTCAATTTGGGATCACATATCACTGCACACACAACTCAACCGGTAGAACCTATGCTTGCAAATCAATCTCAAAGAAGAAGCTTTTATGCAAAGAGGATTATGATGATGTTTGGAGAGAGATTCAGATAATGCACCATTTGTCTGAAAATCCAAATGTTGTGAGGATCCATGGAACTTATGAGGATGCGTTTTCTGTTCATTTGGTTATGGAGCTTTGTGAAGGTGGGGAATTGTTTGATAGGATTGTGCAGAAGGGTCATTACAGTGAGAGACAAGCTGCTAAGTTGATTAGAACTATTGTTGAGGTTGTTGAAGCTTGTCATTCTCTTGGTGTTATGCATAGAGACCTTAAACCTGAGAATTTTTTGTTTGATTCTGTTGATGAAGATGCTCTTCTCAAAACTATTGACTTTGGGTTGTCTGTTTTTTACAAGCCAGGTTTGTATTTTTTTTTTGCTTTCTGTTTTGATCAGATTCAGTGTGATTTGTGAAATGATGAATGGTTTGATGATGTTTATGCATCTGGGTCATTGTTCAGATGCGGTGGATTCTATTATGAGGGAGATTTATTGTTCAGAATGAAATGGCTTTGTTGATTTATTTGTGGAACATGATTTCAATCTTGTTGATTTTGGCTGTATGGTTGTGTTTTTGTTTTTAGAGAGAAAGGGATAAAAAGGGATGTTGTGTTCTGATTCTGATTTCATTGCTCCACTTGCTTGATTCTTTAGTACTAGGAGAGCTTATTTCCAATTGATTATAAACTGGTTCAGGAATTAGATTGAGTTAGGGGAGCAATGGGATCTAGAGAAATATTAAAATCAAAGTTTGGTTTTGGTTGTGTATCGGAATTGATCAGTTTGAGAAAGATATATATACTATTCCCTCCGTCCTAAAATCACTGACATTGTTTGACTATGTGCACTATTCACATAAAATGGTAGTATATAAGATGTTGTTGGATTTGTTTCGATGAGTATTTTCAAAATTGTGCATTGACATATGTGTAACAATCAAGTAGATAGGTCATTTTGGGACGGAGGGAGTAATTGTTTATGCAGGTTCATGGCATGGTTTATTATGGAACCTCAAACCACTATACATCGTATAAGATATAGAATTCCGAAACGAAGAAGAACATAGGGTGATTCAAATTAGGATTTTTCCATCTATTTTCACGTTTCTTCATGCTTTCGATTGAATGGAGCAGTAGACCCTTGCTTTCTGTGTGCATATTCAGTTTTCTTGATTTTTTTATGTTCAATAGAAATGAACCCAAAAAGGCGATGTTTAATGAAAAAAAATGAAGAGGATGCTCAAATGGGAAATTGCAGTGAGAAACATACTTCTGTCCTCTGCAAGTTTGTCCAAAGACATGAACTTTTGGCATTCTAACTGCTCGAAGTTCGAAGTCTGGAAAATGACTATACTCGCCTTTAATAGTATAATAGTGGAACATTCATATAAAAGTATAATGTGGATTATACTATTTGAGTTTTCTGTTGTTCGTTTCATTCATCACCGGAAATGATTGCATGGTGTGGATGCTTAACAAACTGATGTGTTTTTCAGGTGAAATCTTTAGTGATGTTGTTGGAAGCCCATACTATGTTGCGCCAGAGGTCTTGCACAAGCATTATGGACCTGAAGCAGACGTGTGGAGTGCTGGCGTTATTTTGTACATCTTATTAAGCGGGGTGCCTCCGTTTTGGGCCGGTATATATCTGTCATTTATACATCAAATTATCAATTGTGCATGCAGGCTGTAGTGTAGTCATTTTACTGTTTTCTTCACCTTCATCCTTTTCTCATTGCTACTACTGTTCTGCAAATTTTCTCACCTACAGAGACCGATCAAGGGATCTTCAGACAGATTTTCCAAGGAAAACTTGATTTCCGGTCTGAGCCATGGCCTGGGATTTCAGACAGTGCCAAGGATCTAATTCGAAAAATGCTTGATAGGAACCCAAAAACAAGATTTACAGCTCACCAAGTGCTCTGTAAGTCTAAAATTTCATATATAGCAAGTATCTTATTTCTACAAATACTAGAAAAATTATCGGAATTGGGTTGAAAGCTGAGGAACCTATCAAGTGGTTTTTCTGTGTCAGGTCACCCGTGGATTGTCGATGATAACATTGCACCAGACAAACCTCTTGATTCTGCTGTTTTATCTCGCCTGAAGCAGTTCTCTGCGATGAATAAACTTAAAAAGATGGCTTTACGTGTAAGGCTTCTGCAGACCTTTTTTATTAGGCTTAATTAAAGAACAATTTTATATCTTAGTAATACCTGATTGTTTCTTGTTAGATTGAAAAGGTAAATTGTATGCATTTTAGTCGAATTCAGGCTAAACTGTTGCTTTCTAATTAACTAGTTGTCTTTTATTAATTTTGTGTACATTCTCTTTGGCAAGTCTTGTATAAAGGCTTCTTCAGTCTAAAGGTTTGCATGACAGTATTTTTGTTTGCTTCAACAACTTGATGCTAGAGCTTTTAGATTTTTTTTTGGTTTTATGAGCAGGATGCCTATATTTCTGACATGCCCGTAGGGAATGTCTTGGTTTGGTACATGATCATTGTTCATGCCTGCAGGCATTATACCCACTTTGAAATGAAAGGAATGTGATAATTATTTAATATGACTGAACTTTGAATGGGTATGCTGTATTTTGTAAAGAAGAATAAAACATTGAGTTAGTGATAAATTTTTGCTCGATTGTTAACCACCCTTATCATCAAGGCAAAACCTCAGGCATTATACTTTGCATTAGAACAACAAAATCTATACCGTTGAACAGGAAAACCCACGTTCTGTTCTGCTTTTCTCGACAGCTGTGATCAATTTGATGAACTTCATGAATGAGTGCCAATTTTTGCTTTTATGATGATTATTTTTTATTATTTCAGAATATCTTTTATATCAATTATTTTTTGTCCTTATGCATCCCATCCTTTTGTGTTGGAATAAAAGAGGGCTGGGAGCCCAAAGAAAGAAAATCAAACAACAACCAATCCTTTTATGTGTTGAAGTAGACAAAACCTGACATTCTTACATTGGGTTGTATGCATTGGCCTTAAAATCAGAAGAGAAGGTATGCATGGGTTCAGTTCTGAAGGAACTTGAACCTCATGTTCTTGCTATTTGTGGTTGTTGCTTCGAGCAAGGAATACCAGGGTCGGAAGCTAATATGGATATAATGTTAAAAAGTTTCTTCACATTCACATTTGTTTTTTTTTTCTGATTTACTTTACCATTGCTGATTTATTATGATAATCTTTCCACTGAATCGACATAAATTAGCAGTATTATGAATTAAGGTCACGTTCTTGACAACCTTGACCTGAACTTCAGGCATAATTATGTCTTAGTTTGTGAATATTGGAAATTTTCAAGTTTTTAAGCTTAGCCTTACCATTGCTTGTGTCTAGACCTCTAGCAGAGGCACATTATCCTCACTGAGAAGTTAAACGAAATTCATTTCAGTCTTTTGTATGTGAACTCCTAATACCATGATGTTTCTTGTTATGTATACTTTTTCCCAGGTTATTGCGGAGAGGCTTTCTGAGGAAGAAATTGGTGGTTTGAAGGAGTTATTCAGGATGCTTGATGCTGATAATAGTGGAACTATAACATTGGAAGAGTTAAAAGAAGGCTTAAAGCGAGTAGGATCTGAACTTATGGAGTCTGAAATCAAGGATCTTATGGATGCAGTAAGATATATAGTTTGTTATTGTTTTAGGTTTCAATCCAGTTTCTTTACTTGTGATGCTAGCCCTAATTATAAATTTGACAATTGGCCAAGCCTTATATTAATCTTGCATGTGACAGGCGGATATTGATAATAACGGGACACTTGACTATGGCGAATTCATTGCTGCTACTGTGCACTTAAATAAGCTGGAGAGAGAGGAAAATCTGTTGTCGGCATTCTCCTACTTTGACAAAGATTGTAGTGGTTACATAACAATCGACGAGATTCAAGCAGCTTGTAAAGAGTTTGGCTTAGATGATGTCCACATTGATGAAATGGTCAAGGAAATTGATCAGGATAATGTAAGTATTTTTTTTTTCTTTGTTGCTATAAAGAGCTTTCTTGTATTGGTCATAAGTTTATGCATAACTTGTCTTTAAAGATTATACGCCAACATTATCATTACAGTGTAAACCCATTAGTTGCTAAGTTGTTTGTTTTTTATGAAAATTTTGTGTTGCAGGATGGACAAATCGATTATGGGGAATTTGCTGCCATGATGAGAAAGGGCAATGGGGGGATTGGAAGGAGAACCATGACAAGCACACTTAATTTCAGAGATGCTCTTGGAATCATAGGCAATGGGTCCAATTAAGTTATTGTACCTTAAATAATTATTTGGTGATACAAATTTTGGAAGAGGGAAAAAAAAAACTTTGGTAACTTTCAACATTATCAGTAGGCCTGACCAAAATTTGTCTTTATTAATAGATCCGTCATTCTAAGATGTTTTTTGCTATGAAATTTCCCAAAATGTTTGACATGAAACGAACCGCAACACAAATTGGCGGATTAATTCGAACATTTGTATGGTGTAGAAAAGGACGAGAATAACCATCATGGTGTGTGGTGCAAGTCGTAGATACCTTATTCGATCCATAATTGATGTTTATTGAAAAATATTTGTTGTAGGAGGTCGATCCCTTGAATGAATCTTAGTTTTCTTAAGGGGAGGGGATTAGTCTGTGTCTCCCTGCAGATGATACCTTTAATTTTATTTTATTTTTTAAAATAACACTATCTTATTTTCCTCATGACATAATGAGATGTTGATAACAAGACTTTTTTTTTATATATATGTTTCTCATTAGTTGCTTTTTGCTTGAGAGGTCATTAGACTATATTTAGTTCGATGAAATATGTTTAAAACATTAAAGGTTTGTTTGGTGCGCAAAATATGATTGAAACATGATAAAATATAAATGAGGATAATTGTATGATTTGATATAGATAGATTAGTAAAAAAAATGATTTGATATTTTATATAGATAGATTAGTACAAAAATGATATGATAAGTTATTGTTTGATGTGCTCATGATAATAATTTTTTATGAATGTAATATTTTAAAATTTTATAATTAGTAAAAAAAATAAAGTAATTATATAATTTTTTTTTCAAAAAAAACATTGACACTAATAAATAATTTCGGAGAAGGGGTATCTCAACCAGAGTTGAAGGATAAAGAGTTGAAGATTTTTTTATTCAAATCTAGACAATGAAAAAAAAAAACTAATCTAACAACTTATTACTAACATTTCCGTTAAAAAAAATGTAATAAACAATTTCATTTATTTTAAATCACCAGTATCTATTATATATATATATTAGATAATGTAATACCCAATTTCACCTTAGATAAATTCATAAAATATTTTTTCAAGGCGGAAAACGATTAATTTAAAATTCTTATTGCTTTTATTTTTTTCAAATCAATTTTATCGTTTTTATTATTTACTAGTTTGATATTGTTGATATTTTTTGAGCATATTTTTGGATTTTTTTTGAAATTGGCATTTTTTTTATTATAAATGTGATTTTGTTTTGAAAAAATAGTTTTTATTACATAAAAGAATCTTATCACTTGAGATTTGCATTCTTCAATATAGGACTGTAATTATTGTATTTATTGCTCTATTTTTAAAAAAAATTCAAAAATAATTAAGTTTAATGTCATATATTAAAGTTTATTTGTTTGGTATTGAAATGTTGCCACATCATAATTTTTTTTGTAAGGATCAATGAAAGAGCACGAATTAGAACTGAAAAATATATTATAAATAGATTAAGTAAATATTTTTAGGTTGTTGCTAACAAGTGTTCTTAGGACACTCGTTAAGGATTTAAAAATAGAATTAATTAATAACTTCTACGTAAAAAAATAATTGTTTTTTTTATGTTTCAATGTATTAAATACACAAATTTAAGGTAAATATTTTACTTTAAACTTCTTATCAAATGTCCTAAGAACACTTTTCTTAACATTTTCCATATTTTTAACTGTGATGTTTTAAAAACAAACTTATTGATTTAACTACTTTGTAGAGTTCTTGTATGATTCAAAATGAGAGATAAATGGAGGGTAAGACTTTGCTATTTCCAATATCCTTGATTGGGGCCTGTAATTAATCAAAAGTAATTTGTGTACTAGTAAAAATTTTATTTCGATTAGAAAAGTAAAAAAAGTTAATTTATTTTTACTATTTATTTATTTTAATTTGGAAGAGAAGTAGAGAACTTACTTTGCTAGCACTACTCTAATTTGTTTATCTTGATTGCATTAGAGCATTCAGGAGTTTTTTTTTGTTTTTGAAGTATCTTTACATTCAATATTAATATTAATGCATGGTTATTTCGTTTGAGGTTAATAAATGTTTTTTCAATATGTATTTATTTATTTTAATTTGAGAGGATGTATGAATTGGACAAGTTTTGTACCAAAAAAAAGAAAAAGAATTGGACAAGTTAGAAATTTGATCGGGAGGATCGAGAGGACTCGGAAGAGAATTAAAAAATGGGTCTTGTTAACCAGTCTCTCGGGCACTGATTAAACATACCATAAAAGGGTGTTATTATCATAAAAGGAAACTGTTTTTGATTTTATTATAAATTAATTACACAATTTCAATGCATTAACTATTATATAATTTCCTTTTTCATATCCTTAACTAGTGCCCCAGGGGCATCGGTTAACATTTTCCTTAAAAAATTTAAATTATCTCAAATTTAAGATTGTAAAAGATAAAAAAAATTAGATTAAATTTTTGATTCATAGCCGGTCTCAAATCAATTTTTCCTCTTCGTCTAGGTTTAAACACATGATCTCTAACTCTTTGTCTTTTAACTTAAATTTGCGTTCAAACTTTACCGAACAAAACAAAATTTAGATTATAAATGATTATATTAAACTAAATATATGAATTTAATTATTTTTTTTGAATAAAATTAATTACATATTATGTAAATCACATAACGACGCTTGCGAGATAATACTAATAGGTAATTTATTAGAAAATTTTAAATTAATATTCATATTTTTGTAATTTTTGATATTTAAATATCATAGTTTCAGTAGATTAATTATTTATATTTTTAAATCAATATCAAATTAAGTTTTTTTATATTCATATTTTATTAAATTTAAATTTTTGAATTTTATGTTATAATTTATAGGGAAAAATTAGTAGACTTTTTCATTTTATGATATTAGTTACCCAAGAGCACTTAGATGAGATGATATGAGTCTTTTCTAAGTTGACCAAGGTCATGATTACGGATCCAACTTTAAGTATGTGGCAACGTTAAAACTGTTAGAGAGAACTTGACACCCATTTGAATCTTATAAAATTGATTAGTTTCTGCCGTTACGAGCGGATGATACCCGATTTAAATAAAAAAAAAACTTATGATATTGGTTTTCTAACTCATATTTAGTATAAAAATTAAAGAAATAAAACAAGCGACACAAAAAAAAAGAAGATAGGTTTCAAAATTAACTTATCATCTAATACTACCACATTAAATATTTTTGATTGAGACAACTCACACAAAATATGATACATGATGTTTTATTAAAAAAATTTAAAATTACACGTTATTTTTGGTGTTGCCAAATAATTACTTACAGCCAAGCATATAGTTTCTTACTAAAAGTGACATTTGTCTTAATGATTTTGTAAACATTTTATTAATTACCTTCATTCTTGTTTCCATTTTCATCGACAAAAAGTGGCATATACCAATGTAAAAAGGAAATAAAAAACTTATCAGTCTCTTCTAAAAAGGAAATAAAATTACGGAATTTGAGAGATTATATTAACATTATTACATTCCATAAAAAAGAGACCAACATCCGTCTAAAAATCAGTCTTACTCTTATTCTTATTACTTGTATACCAAGCTAAGCCTATAAATAGTAGCAAGTGAAGTCACAAACACTTGACTCTGTCTTCTTTCTTTCGCACTTGTTTTTAGGGTTTCTTTCCCGCTTGTTATTTTTTGGAACCTAACACAACGTGAACAATGTCGAAATCAAACATCCCAAACAATACAACACTAACACCACCGAAAACCTCATGGGTTCTCCCTTATGTAACAGAAAATCTTCGTGAAGTTTACACCTTAGGTAGAAAACTGGGTCAAGGTCAGTTCGGGATCACATATCATTGCACACACAACTCAACGGGTAGAACCTACGCTTGCAAATCAATCTCAAAGAAGAAGCTTTTATGCAAAGAGGATTACGATGATGTTTGGAGAGAGATTCAGATAATGCACCATTTATCTGAACATCCAAATGTTGTGAGGATCCATGAAACATATGAGGATTCATTTTCTGTTCATTTGGTTATGGAGCTTTGTGAAGGCGGGGAATTGTTTGATAGGATTGTGCAAAAGGGTCATTATAGTGAGAGACAAGCTGCTAAGTTGATTAAGACTATTGTTGAGGTTGTTGAAGCTTGTCATTCTCTTGGAGTTATGCACAGAGACCTTAAACCTGAGAATTTTATGTTTGATTCTGTTGATGAAGATGCTGTTCTCAAATCTATTGATTTTGGGCTGTCTGTTTTTTATAAGCCAGGTTTGGTTTTTTATTTTCTTTATTTATATTTTGTTTTTATTTTGATCAGATTCAGTGTGATATGTGAAGCGATGAATGATTTTACGATGTTTTCGAACCTGGCGCATTGTTCAGATGTGGTGGCTTTTATCGTGATGGAGTTTTTTTTTTTCTTTTCAAATTCATTGATTTTGGTGAATTTTTGGGGACATGATTTCAATTTTCAATCCTGTTGATTGTAGTTGTGTTTTGTGTTGTTTTTCAGAGGTTGCTTTTTATGGGGGGTGATTGTATCAATCTGATTCTTTAGCACTAGGAGAGTGCTTTTTCTAATTGATTATAATAACATGGTTCAGGAAATAGATGGATATAAGGGAGTAATGGGATCTAGAGAAATATTAAAATCAAAGTTCAGCTCATCAATTGGTTATGGTTGTTTATTCATTATGTGCATAGGAATTTGATCAATTTGAGAAAGATGTATATAGCCATTGTTATTACAGGTTCATGCCATGATTTATTATGGAACCTTAAAGAGTATACACACTACTACACTGTGTTTGATATAGAATTCCTAAATGATGTAGAACACGGGGTGATTCAAATTTGGAATTTTTCTTCCTATGTGAAGATTAGTTTTTCTTGTTTTTTATTGTATTTGATCGAGATGAAGCCAAATAGGCAATGGGTTCTCAGATGTGAAGAGTGCATTGAGTAACCTAATTTTCTACGCAACAAGTTGTCCAAAGACATGAACTTCTGACATTCTAACGGCCAGAAATTTGAAGTTTGGAAAATGGTTACACACACCTTTAAGTATAGTATGGAACATTCATATCAAAGTTTTAATGGCTTTAGAAGTTTCCCTTAATAGTATAATAATGTGTATACAATTTGAATTTTCACTTTTTGTTACATTCATCACCATATCAACCAGAAATGGTTGCATGATGCGCATGCTTAACAAACTGATGTGTTTTTCAGGTGAAATCTTTTGTGATATTTCTGGAAGCTCATACTATGTTGCACCAGAGGTCTTGCACAAAAAGTATGGATCTGAAGCCGACGTGTGGAGTGCTGGTGTTATTCTGTACATCTTGTTAAGCGGGCGGTTTCCGTTTTGTGCTGGTATTTATTTGTCGTTTAAACATTAAGTTGTCATCTGTGGATGCAGGATGTACTGAAGGCATGTTACTGTTTTCTTCACCTTCATCCTTTTCTCATTACTAATACTGTTCTGCAAATTTTCCTGCCTACAGACACCGAAAAGGGGATCTTCTGACAGATTTGCCGTGGAAGACTTAATTTCCAGTCTGAGCCATGGCCTCAGATTTCAGACAGCGCCAAGGATCTAATTCGAAAGATGCTTGATAGGAATCCAAGAACAAGGTTTACAGCTCACCAAGTGTTATGTAAGTCTAAACTTTCATATATAGCAAGTATATTATTTGTACGAATACTTGAAAATTTATTCGAATGGGGTTGAAAGCTATGGCACTGAAGTGTTTTTTCTGTTTCAGGTCACCCATGGATTGTCGATGATAACATTGCACCAGATAAACCTCTTGATTCTGCTGTTTTATCTCGTCTGAAGCAATTCTCTGCAATGAATAAACTGAAAAAGATGGCTTTACATGTAAGGCTACTGTGAACTTTTTTCTTAGGCTTAATGATAGAACAATTTTATATCTTAGTAATACATAATTGTATCTTGTTAGATTGAAAGTGTAATTATTTGCACTTTAGTACAATTTAGGCTAAATTGATAGTGAACTTCTACTTTCTAATTAAGTGGCTGTCGTTATGAATTTTGTGCACATTCTCTTAGCAAGTCTCGTATAAAGGCTTCTTCATTCTAAGGTTAATACAGTTCATGACAGTATCTTTGTTTCCTTCAACACCAATGATGCCAAAGCTTCTAGATTTATTCTTTTCTGTTTCATGTGCAAGATGCATGGTTGTCTGTAAGGTTAGCGTGGTTATGTTTTTCATGTATGGAATCTGGTTACACTTCAACCTTGTGATGTTCACTGCAGATGGAGTTTTTAAATATTATATCCATGGGAACATTACAAAGTTAGAATTTTTTTGTAGGAAATATGATTAGACTTTAAATGGATATACTGTATATTTTAAAGGAAAAACCTCAGGTGTCATACTTGCATTAGAACAAGGAACAACTATAAAGTTGACAGGAAACCCACATTCTGTTCTGTTTTTCTTGACAGCTGCGATCAATTTGATGAACTTCATGAATATGAGTGTTGACTTTTGCTTTTATAATGATTCTTTTCATTGTTTCAGAATATTCTTATGTCAATAGTAGAATTAAGTTCACTTTCTTGGCAACCTTCACCTGAACTTCAGGCACATAAGTCTTAGTTTGTGAATGTTGGAATTTTTTTTCGTGTGGTCCTGACTCACAAGTTAAAAGGGATTCATTTCGTAGTGTTCTCTATGTCAACTCCTGATACCGTGGCTTTTCTTGTTTTGTATACTTATTCCTAGGTTATTGCCAAGAGGCTTAACGAAGAAGAAATTGGTGGTCTGAAAGAATTATTTAGGATGCTTGACACTGACGATAGTGGAACCATAACATTGGATGAGCTAAAAGAAGGCCTACAGCGAGTAGGATCGGAACTTATGGAGTCTGAAATCAAGGATCTTATGGATGCAGTAAGATAAATAGTTAATTATTGTTTTAGGTTTTAAACCAGTTTTGTTATCTGTGATGCTTTGCGCAAATTCTAAACTTGACAATTGGACATGACTTATAAATGTTGCATGTGACAGGCAGATATTGATAATAACGGGACACTCGACTATGGTGAATTCATTGCTGCTACTGTCCACTTAAATAAGCTGGAGCAAGAGGAAAATCTATTGTCAGCATTCTCGTACTTTGACAAAGATGGAAGTGGTTACATAACCATTGACGAGATACAAGCAGCTTGTAAAGAGTTTGGTTTGGATGATGTTCATATTGATGAAATGGTCAAGGAAATTGATCAAGATAATGTAAGTATTTTTATTTTCTTTGTTGCTGTTAAGAACTTGCTTTTATAGGTCATAAGTTTCTGCAAACTCGTCTTTCAACATTATACGCCAACATTAGCACAGTTTTATTGAAGAACTGTAAACCCAATAGGTCCTAACTTGTTTGTTTTTTATGAACTTTGTGCTGCAGGATGGACAAATAGACTATGGAGAGTTTGCTGCCATGATGAGAAAGGGCAATGGAGGGATCGGAAGGCGAACCATGACAAGCACACTCAATTTCAGGGATGCTCTAGGAATCATAGGCAATGGGTCCAATTAAGTAGTTATTGTACCTTAATTATTTGGTGATGTACATTCTGGATTAGGAAAAAACTTTGGTAACTTAAACATTATCAGTACTACTGATTTAGTAGCCTGACAAAAAATTGCCTTTTGTGAATAGACCCATTATGTTTTTCATGACACAAACCAATTCTAACATCTGCATAGTTTATAAAAGGATTGAGATTTGCAAGAATGATTTTTTCCTCACCACATAATGAGATGCTGATGAATAGATAGTTTTTTTTTTATACATATTTTTCATTAGATGCTATTTGGTTTGATGAAATAAGTTTGAATGAGAATGAATTAAGAATTATGTTATATAGAACCTTCAACGCAAGATCACATCCATTCCAGCAAATGTGAGTGAGACGGAATGACATCCAATTGACACAATTATTGTAACAAATGAGTTGTTTAAGCATCTATAGAAATTAATCACCTACTCCGGTATGTTTTTCTACAGATTGTACTGTAAAAACTACTTTAAAATATTCATAAAAAGGAAATTGATTTAGAATAAAAAACCAAGAGTGCAGTGTTCATATTCTTCTAACAACTTTAAACAGGCACGGAGCTAAAATAAAAGCATTGAGAAAGAAGTGTAAAATATAGATGTGCATGGCAACAATAACGACTCTTATCACATTAATATGAAGAAATTAAAAGGTAACATTTCACATACAGCAAATAAGGGATACTCCAGAAACTTATCCAGAAGTGGTATACACATATATTTGTGAGATACTATTGATATTAAAAGGTTTACACTATACTAGATTGAGAGTACATTATTTGGTTATGGTTTGGTGATATTCACAATTTACTAGCAGTGGGAAGATATTTTGTATGGCGCCCCTGGGCAAAAACCTTCCCTGTTTTTTTCTTTCTGAACTCCACACTGATTGTTGCAAGGGTCTTCCCTACACGCAGAGCCTTGGCCTCGATCTCAATCTCCTCCTAAAATAACAATTGGAGAAACACAAGTACTTAATGCATTGAGATCTTGAAGAAAAGCACAAATTGTACGATTTGTACTATAAGCAAAACCAACACCAATCTATGAAGCACGTACAACACAAGGCTGAAGACACAACATGAACATTAGCCACAAGTAGTAGTAGTAAATTTAAAAAAAAATAAAAAAAGTGATTGAATATGTGTTGGCGTCGTATCGGTATCAATATTTTACATAAATACATGTCAACCATCAGACAAACCCATGGTTTTAAATTGTAACTGGAAGTGCAACCGCAGTCGGTTTTGAATTCTCCGCAACTGAATTACAATCACAATTTTGAATGTATCAGACTGCATTTTGTCGCAATATAAAGTTTCACAAGGAAACCACAGTTTAAAACTAATAGACACATCTAATGGTATGTTTTTCCACTTCTAGAGGGGGCAATAATTGATTATGGAGGTGTAGAATTGATTACGACAAGTAGAAATTGTAGTTTTGCCTCAAGAATTGATTTTTACAAATTAATTTAAAGTTCAACTCACTTTTACATAAATGTATTCAAACACAAATAACTTGACCTTCAACTTACTTTTATAGTCTGTTTGTTTTCACGGTAGCAATGGTGTGGACACACAGCAACTAGAAGCTAGAAATTCTAGCTTAACATATTTCACCGTAAAATGGAATCTAGACATACGTCTAACAGTACAAAAGCTAAACCGAACACATACATGGTCGATATCAATTTTACATTTCAAAATCAATTATTGTCACCATAAGAGGATCAAAATTGATTCTGATTTGTTTGGTTGCATTTGATTCTATAGTTCATCTTAACACAAATTTTAACTCATTTTTACACTAATATAGCTAAACACAAATCACTTTAGTTACACATCAATTGTAATCATAATCAATTGGCTAAAAATAAATTTTGTAACCAAGCATACAGTGTAGTAGCTGTATAGATAGATAAATGATAATAAGATAAAAGAAAAGTAGAATTGAGAATAGAGAGAAGGGTACATCGGCATAGGCAGCATCCAAGTAGGTAACATTGATCTCTACGGAAACTCCAGTGTTACGAGCCAAATATCCAGAAGCTGGAATAGCAGCGGAACCAACAACATCGACGAGTGCAGCGGTGGCGCCGCCGTGTAAGGAATTGCCGGAATTGAGTAAACGGGGAGGTATGTTCATAGAGCAGATTACACGGCCAGGTTCAATGAGATCGACGCGAAGTGAACTCATAATTAAGGGTTGCAAGAATCCCAGAGGTAATCCATTTACCGTTGACGTTGTTGTTTCTCCTTCTCTTTTTTCCAAATATTTCTTCACTGATTCGAGCTCCATTTTCACTTTCTTCTCGTTTTTGTTTGTTTTACTTACACCACCTAACCTAACCCCTCTCTCTCTCTCTCTCTCTCTCTCTTTATATCCTTTCACATTTCACCTTTTCGTTTTATAATTAATACTACTAATTAAAGTTTAACCTCGATACTAACTATGCCTTGGTCCAATCTCTAAAGTCAAAGTTAGATGTGTCTTTCTTAGTATGGACCATAGTTTTAAAATTCGGACCGATGATCGACTCGGTAAGGGTACTGAGTCACTGGGTCAATGGTTCAACTACTGGGTCACTGGTCGAACTGCATGACTGAATCGGATGGCTCGGATATATGACTCGGTTTATATATAAAAAAAAATTGTGTCAAATTAGACTGAACCAAATGACTTCGAACTAAAAAAAATATTTTTTTTACACTTAATAGAAGCACATTTTTATGACATAAATAAAAATAACTTGATAAATATCCCTTGAATTTAGCTGCATATATTTTTTATGAGATATAATACATATTCAAATAAATATTAAAAAATATTTCAATGTCAAGTAAAACCCAAAAAAAAAAAAAAGCAAAAGTGTGTTGAAAAGACGGTAGTAATCAAGTAAAAAAATGTTTATTGAAATATCTGAGATGTGTGATAATATTTAAAAGATAAGTTTCTTCAAAAAAGAATATTTAAAAGATAAGAGCGTGCTAAGTTCCATAAAAAAAAATGTGCTTAATTTCCCTGAAAAAAAACTGCCCAGTTATTATATATAAATTATAAAAAGCAATCTAATAACAAAAGATGTTCATGATGAAGTGGTTAAGTCATCCTACTGCAATTCATGGAACGTGGGTTCAACACCCATTGCGGCCATTTTTTGGCAAAATTAATATAATTAATTTCTGCTTCACATAAAATCGGTTCTGGTTTGTCAAACCCGTCGGTTCACCGGTTTTCACCGGTTCAAGCCGGTTTGATTACATGGCCGATCCGTCAATGGTATAGACTAAAGTCAAAGTTTGTTTTTGGAAGGGCCAATCTACCTTATGTATCTTTCATAGAGATTAGTCATTGTAAAATAGTTCCAAAAATTTTACTCGGATATCATAACAACTACAAAAAATAACATCGGTTTTAGTGATAAACGACTTGAACTCTATAAAAATATGGTAATAGGATTCAATTTATGTCTCATGCGTATGTAAAAAATTCAGTTGGGAGAAGAGAACTCATCTTGTGCGTCTTATATGTTTTCTGCCGAAAATTAATTATGGTTAAATGAAGGTAGAAATTTCGTACCAATATCATGCTAACCTAAAACAAAAAAGTTTATTGTGGGGGCAATTTTTATCATCATTGGACAGAAAAATTTAGTGTTGATATTGTAATTGTGAGTTTTTTTTTATAAAAAATAAAAAAGTCGATATATATCATATCATGTCAGAGTGAGATGTGTTTAAAAAAATGATATGATAAATTCTTAAAAAAAATGATATGATAATATTATGTTTTTCATGCTTTTTATCATATCCACATTATAAGATAAATATTTATTTTGTTCACATCATATATTGTCATTATTCGACTCTATTTTATCATCATACTACCAATATCATATTACTTTTTGTTTAAATTCACTTTTGATCTAGTTTTGGTTTTATATAATATTTTGGTCCTCATTTTTAATTACAGGAATATTTTGGTCCTTATATTTTAGGTTTACATTTTTATATGTTGCCATTTTTGATTCCTATTTCAAAAATTAAAAAAAAGCAAAATAAAATTCAAACATTTGGTTCTTGTGTGAAATAAAAAGCAAAATAGATGAGAAAAAAAAAACATGAAAAAGATGAGGTCTACATAGTCACTGCTTGCGCGGTTCGGATGGAATGGAAATGAGGTCAATTTACAGATCTCCAAAGATAGCTTGCAAGGTTTATATGTACCTGTCATGGATACATGTATTACAAATTACAACCTTAAATAGGTCTTGTATCAGAAAATTACATGTCATGGAAGTGGAAATATTTTTGAGAAGAAAAAAAGCACATAAATTATATCTCATATCCTATTACTCATCTGGTCTCAGTTTCACATTTTACTAGTAATGGAAAGATATGTGGTATGACGTGCTTGAGCAAAAACTTGGCCAGTCTTTTTCTTCCTAAACTCCATGCTTACAACAGCTATAACTTTTCCTACTCGTAGAACCCTTGCTTCTATCTCAATCTCCTCCTACATAAACCATATGGAATTAAAAATTAACTATTGTTGTAATATCTTCATTACACAAATCTATTCTTGATGCATGGCATTTTTAGCTTAATAGATTTTAAAAAAGAACCTTAACTAGTTAAAAAATAATACTATCCATTATGAGTTTGACACATGTTAGGTCAAATCATATGTTTGTGTCTATCAGATTGACCTATTTTCATCCCTAATTTCTGCCTCCATTCCAAAATATGTTTAAGCACTTTGGTTTTGTTTCGAAATTTTAGACGATTTCAAAAATTCAAGACATATTTATCATTATTATTTCAAATATATCCTTACACTTTTTTATTTATTCTAATATACCATAAATATGATTAAAATCATTTTATCCTTTCAAAAAAATTAACATCATTTTGATATATATGTCTATGTCTCGATTGTCTCCCTCCAAAATGAAAATATCTATATGAGACGTTGATCTAGACGTACATGGAAGGATTTTAACCAACATACATAGTAACTAAGAAGAATAGTAGATGAGATGTTAGGTACCAACATGAACATAGGCAGCATCCAAGCATGAGACGTTGATCTCGACAGAAACTCCACCGGCAGGAATTGCGACTCCTCCTACCATATCCACCAGACTAGCAATGACACCACCTTGCAAGTACTTACCTGAATTCTGCGAGTTAATAAATAAAATTAGGTAAATCAAGAAGAACAAAACTAGTGTTATTATATGAGAAATGGAAGAAGATTGAAGAGAGTATGATATGATATATATATATGAACGAGTAAACGTGGAGGTATCTTCATTGAGAAGACAATACGGCTAGGTTCTAAGAGATCCAGGCGCAGGCCATGACAGATTAGATGTTCCAAAAACTTAGGAGGCAATGCATTTATTTTGGATGCTTTTTCTCCTCTTTTCTTCAAGTAATTCTTCACTGATTCCAACTCTGTTCTTTCTTCTGCTTTTCCCATTCTATTTTTGTTCCTTTGTTTAGCACGTTCACTTGGACCTTCTAACTTATGTTCACGTTCATAATCAATAATAACTAAAGGACAATAAATGTTCATTATTCCACTTTCACTTTTTTTGGTTAACATTGTTATATATGTACGAAGTTTTAATAACTGGGAAATCACTTGTTCGGCACGACCAAATTTTCTCCACATGCAAAGTCATAGATGGAACTCTTAATTACTTTTTTGGTGGTGTGGTGGTTGAATCAATTTAGGTTAATTTTCAAAAATTTTAATGGAAATAAAAGGTTTTTTTTTGACAAAAAAAAGTTTTTTTTTACTAAACAAGACGATATAAAGAAGGATAACAACACTCCACTCCGCTGTCCCTTAGGTTTTTAGTTATTTATGGTATAAATTGCTCATTCGGTTTGAACAAACTAGGTCAAAATTATATTTTTGAAAATAAATAAATATTACTATTTTACATGGTTAATCATTATAATACTTAGTGTGAGAAAGATAAATTAAAAGAATTAAAAAAAGGAGTAAATTATAATCAAGTGATAGATAATACTAAAATAAACATCAAGTGTTTCATTGATATGTAGAACGGCGCATAAAATGAGATTATTTTTTACTTTCTCCGTCCTTAGTTATAAGCAACCATGGAGGAAAAAAATTGTCCCTAAATATAACATCTCTTTCAATTTTCTAGATGCATTTATTATTTTTTCCAAACATAACCCTAATTAACACTACTAATTTACATTGAATATGAAAAAGTTAAATTTGTATACACTACAAACAAGGACAATTTAGTAATATCCTCACACAAAATGAACATATTAGTTACACTTTCAACTTTTCTTAATCTTTGTGAAATTTGCAATGAAGGCTTAGATTAAGGGACGGAGGGGGTAGTTAGGATGACATTTATTGTGGGATGGAGAGAGTAGATACATTGAATAATTGCTATTAGGATGGCAAAAAGAATTGCTTTTTTTTTTTTTATAGAAAAAAATGGTAATATTGAAAAATCCAAGGGTGAAAATCACCATCTACTAGAGCTGTCAAAACGGGATACCCGACCCGCATCGGACTAGCTCTTGACGGACTCGGGCTTTGGCGGGTTGGGCCAAAAAGGCCCGGGAGATAAACGAGCTCAAAAACATTTGTCCAAGCCCAGTCCTTTGTGGGCTACGGGCTTTCGGGCCAACCTGGTTACTTAAAGCTTTTAATTAAAAAATTACACTAAAAAATATCAATCAATAAACTTAGCATTTGACACAACTTGGAACTGTCTATGTAGCTAGTGGAGCAATGCTGTCAGGAGGTGGTGTATATACCTTCTAGTGGAGCAATGGCAATGTAGAAAATATTGTGGGTCTGTAACATGTAGAGATCTTTTACTTAAAGCAGTTACGTGTGCGTATATAGCATACAACTAACTACTCTTAAAAGATAAATCCAAATGAGAGTGAATCCTTCTTCTTCACCCTCTAAAATTAATCGTTGTTACAATTATTTATGAGTTATGAGGCCTGTAAAAAAAATTATAAAATAAATGAGCTACCCGCGGTCCGGTCTGGCTAACCCGTGACAGGTTCGTGCCTCAACGGGCTCAGGATAAAAAAGCCCGGTTTTAAACGGGCTCAATTTTTTATGTCCAAGCCTACGTTTTTTCGGGTTTTTATGGACTGTCCCGATAAGCCCAGACCGTTTTGACAGCTCTACCATCTACAACCTTCAAATTGTAATTAATAGCCTTCTATGAGTGAAAATCCACAACCCCTTCAATCTATTAAAGCTTGACCTAAATAGATGTAAATATTTCGTGCTGAAATGACTCACGTTTTCTTAGTACAATTGGCAAACTCATATTGGATAGACATGTGCCTCACGTCTTTGGTAGAACACCTTGCATAACCCACATGGAATTCTAAACTACTTGGCTCAATTAAAAGTGATTTTCTTTTTGTCCAAGAAATATATCCACCTTCAGACAATATTACTAGTAGAAGTGATTTTCTTTTTAAAAAAATCTCTAACAATTAACCTCTTAAACTATTTTTATTTGAGATTAGTTTCATCACATAATTGAAAAATGAGTCACAAGACAAAAATTTCAAGGTTTTTAGAAGCAGTCTCTTCCTACCACTCAACATGATTTTAAATTGGGCTTCAAAATCTAAAACAAACAAATTCTTAAATGTAGAGGTGTATGCAAGTACAAATTGACTCGATTAATTAATATGATGATTCAACTCAAGCGTTTGAATCAGTTTTATTAGTCTGAATCGAACCAAAATAACCCAATCAGTTGGCAAGAATGATATGAATGAAAACAAAAACAAAACCTGATGGAAATGTCCATCCAATCTTTTATAGTTTTTTGAATCATGGACGAATAGAGGGAGTTTTCTACCTCAAATATGTCATATATCCTCTTCTACCCTTTATTCTCAGTTTCACATTTTACTGATAAAGGGAATATATTTGGTATGACGCCCTTGAGCAAAAATTTGGCCAGTTTTTTTCTTCCTTAACTCCACGCTTATAACAGCTATAGTCTTTCCTACTCGTAGAACTCTGCCATCGATCTCAATCTCCTCCTATCATCACATAAGCCATAGAGAATTTTAAAAAATAATAATGTTGTGATATCTTCATCACACAAGTCCAATATTTTACCAAGAAAAGAATCTCATATTCCTCAAATTATGTAGTATTCGATATCACTCATTTACTTTGTGTTGGTTAATCAATTATGATTAGTTACTTCGTGTTAGTAAAATGAAGTAACAAAAATTTAACATTCTCATGTTTCGTACGAGGAGTTTTGATAGTAATTAAGAATAGAAAATAGATAGATTGATACGAACATCGACATATGCAGCATCCAAGCATGAGACATTGATCTCGACCGAAACTCCTGAACTCCATGAAAATCCCACAGTGGGAACTGCGGTGGCGCCTACTAGATCCACCAAAGTAGTGATGGCACCACCGTGTAAGTAGTTACTTGAATTCTGCAAATAAATGAGAAAGAACAAAATCTATTAATGTTATTATCACGGAAAGATAAAAAGATGAAAAGAGTAAGATACGAACAAGTAAATGTGGAGGTATCTTCATTGAGAAAACGATACGGCCAGGCTCAATGAGATCAAGGTGTAAGCCACCTACGACTAGATGTCCCAAAAACTCCTGAGTCAATTCATCGTCTACCGTTGATGCTGATTCTTCTCCTTTCTTCTCCAAGTACCTCTTCACTGATTCTAAATCCATCATCCTTTCTCCAGTTTTCGCCATTGTGTTGTTTTTTCTTCTTCTTGTTTCTCTCGTTTGGTTAGAGGGTGTTCACTTTGGTTTTCAGATTATTTTCATGTTACAAATTGATTAAAGGGAAAGAAATTATCATTGTTCATAATTAAATGACGATAAATGTTTATTATTTCACTTCCAAATTTCGAAATGGGATTACTATGTATGTAAAGCTTCTTCTAATAATAAAATAATGGGATATAAAGTTTTTCTTTTAAAAAAAACATATACTATAAAGTCGAACAATCTTCTTAAAATAAGTTAAAACAAACCAAAATTTACTAGTAACGGGAACATTTTTGGTATAACGCCCCTAGCAAAAAAATTTATCAGTCTTTTTCTTCTCAAACTCCACACTTGGAACGGCTATTGCATGTCAATTTGTAGAACTCTAGCATCGATCTCAAACTCCTCCTACCTTTAAAATAAAAAATAAAAAAATATTGTGATATCTTTATCACACTAATCGAATGTAGGAAACCATGAAAACAATCTCCTATTCCTCAAATTATGTACTAGTATTTGATATCACAAATAAAAGCAATGTATCATGTCAAAAATTGAAAGTAGTAGTAGTATCATTCATTTGATTTTTGTTGGTGAATCAGTTATCATTTATGATCAGTCACCTTCTGTTATGTTAGTCAATGATTATGTTAACTTACTTAGCTTGGGCAGCTAGCCATTGCACGTATTTGTGTATAAGCTCAATTAAACTAATGCATTTAGAACCTTCATTCTTTCAATCATGTTCTGTCTACATACTCCCTCACTTCAAACTCAATAAATGGTTTTGAAAGAAACATCAGGCATGGAAAGAGTGTTTTCTTGATATATTAGTTGTTATGTTAATATTTTCTTTTTCTTTGAACCTCAGTCCTTTAATTTCTTCGATTCTTCTAACTCTACCTCAAATCAGTTGAACCACTCAATCCCCTTAAAATGTTGAATCAACTAATTTCACATTTTACAAAGTTATTGAATGTAGTAGCAAATGTAATCTGATGTTTGTAATAAATCTTGAATGAGATGTTAGGTTGCAAATAAAACAACTAAACTTTCAATGTTTATCAAAACAGCACACATGGATCATAATTCAACGTTGATTCCTCAAAAGTGAAAATTAGTTTGACAATTAAATAGTTGCATAATTGAGATGAAGAGATGTTTTTTGTTTAAAAATTGAGATGGAAATGTTAGTCATAAAGAATAAGAATAAGAATTAGAAATAAAAGAGACTCATAAATTAGGTAACATATTGCGACTTTTAATATGCAAATGTAAAAAATATTATTTTTAACACTCCATATCATTGTTTTAATTTTAGTGCCTCAATTAGATTATTCACTTGCTTTTCACTCATGACTCATCAGTTTAGTTGCTAAAATTATGGACGTAATTAATATTTTTTGGTACATGTAGTTGACTGGTTTTATTTTATATTTTGTTTAGTAACATCATTTATTAGTTTTGACTTTGTAGTGCTCCTGTAATTTAGTCAGCAACTAACATTTTACATTTTTTATCGGAGTACATATACATACATAAGTAGTAAAAATATATTTTTTGGTACCCCTAAAATTGTGATGTCCTAGGCTGCCGCCCCCTCGGCTCCGTGCTCAGGGCCACCCCTGCGTACCTGCACCCGTGCAACGCAGCCAATGGATTTAGAACATTCACTCTTTCAATTATGTCTTGTCTTCCCACTCCCTCACTTCAGACTAAATAAGCAGTGTTAAACCACAAAAAAAGCATAAAAAAAAGAGAAAAAGAGGAAGATGAAGAGAGTAGGTAGGATACGAACGAGTAAACGTGGGGGTATGTTCAATGAGAAGACGACACAACCAGGCTCAATGAGATCCAAGCATAGGCCACGCAAAATTAGATCTAAGAAAAACCCTTCAGGGAATTCATCTACTAGCTTTGATGCTTCTCTTTTCTCCTCCAAACACCTCTTCACTGTTTTCAACTCTGTTCTTTCTTCTGTTCTTCCCATTCTATTATCGTTCATTGCAGCATTGACTTTTTAATTGTAAGTGAAACTACGGTGTTTCCAAATTAAAACCGAAAACCAATACAAAAAATAAAAAATCGAGGAAATAGGCAGAAATTGTAAATTTCGTCAATTACTTCATGAAATTAACAAAACATCAATTACCCCCCTGAAATTGCACAACGTTAATCAATTTACCTCATCCGTCAAATTTTTCTGTTAGTGAACATGACGTTTTGCAAATACCCCCAAAGTTTTGCACTTATGTGCAAAATGTCCCCCGAACTTGAAAAATTATATTTTTTTATGTGTAATGAGAACTATTGTTGTTCTTTTTTATTTATTTATTTAGGGGGAAATAGGATAGAAAGGTAACATAGTGATTTCCTTGATGGTTGATTTATTAAATTTAATATGGAGAAGTGAATGAATGATACCA
>Ga0315915_1002053_pt1 | contig 25056 bp, 10 predicted proteins | sample MpolbnodulesMG_FD_207738 | JGI IMG/M metagenome (GOLD analysis project Ga0315915, IMG submission 207738) | Medicago polymorpha root nodule microbial communities from Los Angeles, California, United States - branched nodules | ecosystem: Host-associated > Plants > Roots > Nodule | place: USA...
CCCTGCTTTTCAAAAAAAAAATATATAATATATTATAATATATATATATATATATATATATATATATATATATATATATATATATATATATATATATATATAATTGATTTCACTTCCATCACCGATGATTTATTCTTTTAACTACAAATGTTAGTAGTTAATGTGCTGTGTTCGTGGAGAGCTGATTTCATGACCTATTTATCACTTCAATGTTTTCTTCTTCTACCTAAACCAACTCATCCATCAGTGCTTTGGGTTTAGCACTCCATTCTATGTTTTTCGTCATTCTCCTATCAGAAATTTTGTTTCAGAAACAAGTCTTATTGCCCGCCTTTCGTTGCATCGTTGATTAATTGCTTTTATGTATCTTTTCTTATGTATTCAAATGTGATGCAGGACAAAATTGAAAAAAGAAAACTGGAATTATCCTCCAAGTTTGTTTCGGAAGAGAACGGAGGTGATAATCAACGATCCAGAGAAATGCCATCTGACTTGGATATATGAGTTTTTGGTCTCGGATCTGTGAAGAAAACATCGGTTACAAATGATAAACTTCCGGCTAATTCAGAAGATGTCAATGCTTTAAGACGTCAGATTCACGTACTTAACAAGTTACTGCAAAAACAGGAACAAGAGAAACTAGAAATGAAACTAGACTTGACTGAGACTAGAAAACAAGTAGTTGCTTTAATGCAACACTTGGGATTTGCTGCCTCTTCTTCTCATCCACCTCAAGACAGCAATGAAATTGATAGCAGTGATGATGATACTGATGGTGATCATATGGAGTAGTATTGCATAATGAATTATTCATTTGTAAAAAATATAAAATTGTTTCAAAAGACTTTATTAATTACTTGTTTTTCAATTCCACCCTTTAATTAATACTTCATTGAGGCATTGTTATAAATAAAAAATAACTTTTTAGATTCATTAAATAACTTATGTATATGATCAAATATACAGATCAAATAACTTTTTAGATTCATTAATTTTGAAGTTTTTGGTTTCATTGTTTATTTTTCTAGCTGGTTTTCATAGTTTACGTTGTTTTCATGTGGACGAGAGGTCAATAAAATTGTCAATTATTTAATTAAATATAATCTTCATAATTCAGATTGCTTGAAAAGACAACCTCTTATATTTCTGCGGTCTTGGCTATTGATTTATTGTCATACTTTCGTTAATGAAATTATCTTTAATATAAAAAAAAGGAAAAATTAGCATGCTGATTTTGGTTTAATTGTAAAAACTTGTTTGTTTTAGGTTATAATTATAAATTTATGGGAATAAAATGATAAGAAATCAGTTATTTTCAGCTTATTTCTACAAGCTCTCCATGATAGATAATGAAAACAACATATAAATTATACAAAGAGAGAGATGGGGTTTTTAGGATTAACTTGATTTCCTGCAAATTTTTCTGTATGTTGGAATTTGTAGTTAAATTTATAAAAAAAATATACCAACTCAAGTCCTATAAATGAAATGCGACGTAGGAAGCAATAAAAAAATTGATTGCAGATAGATCCTTTTCAATTTGGATTTAAAGTTGACAATATGAAATGTCAACTCTTCATGACTAGGATCTGCTTCAAATAAATTGGCTACAAAATTGTTAAGAACCTCTTTATCTTTAGCCTTCTTAGATCTTGCTTTGTCATTGGGGGATCCAAGGGCTTATAAGTTTTCCATGTTTGCTTGGTTAGAAAATTGCTTTTCTGACATATATATATATATATATATATATATATATCTTCCTAATAACACACATGTAAATTACTAAAAAGCCTCCAACGGTAGTTAACTATCGTTGCGCAATTCGGCAACAGTTAACTGCCGCTGGTGCCAGCGGTAGTAAACTACCGCTGATCTGTTTATAAGAACAGAACGTAGATAGGAGTTTCCAAAACTCCATTGTTGCGTTTTTGGATTTCTTAGGTGCGATTTTCACCAAGCATAAGCCATTCCAAGCCAATTCTAAGCACATAATCAAGTAAGTGTTTTGAATCCTATTTCATTAGGTTTTTGTTATTGAATTGTTAGATATTTTGGAATTGTTTTGACTTATTTAGGTTTTAGAAATTGTTTTGATTTGATGATGATTTTATATTGATTTGTTATATGTTGTTTAGAATAGAATTGTGTTAGAAAATGTTAGAAATTGTTATAATTGCTAGGTATTTGAAATTGTTAGGTATTAGAAATTGTGTTAGAAAATATTTTGATCCGATGTTTGCATCGTGTAGAAATGTCTCAGAAACAGAACGATGTTGATCAATTAAAAAAGGAGGGTGAGAAGAAGAAAGAAAAATCGCCTATGACATGACACGGAATTGTTTGTGATGGTTCCGAAAAAAAGAAAGATTCGAAGGTGCTAGTGTACAATCAGTTGAGGTTGAGGAGGAGTGGGAGGACATGCTATTTTAGTTCTCAACCAAAAGCAGGTGTCGTAGGGACTGTCGCGGACAACCCGATTGAGTTAAGCGACGAGGAAGATGATTGAATGTAATGGTTTTTATGCCTAATTGTTTTGGATCTTTTTTTATGTTTTTTTATATGTCGCGCACATTTTGCTACATTTTGCTTGACATTATGGTACTTTGAATAAAATCGCGTATTGAATAATTTCGATTAAAAATTGCGCATTCGAATAAAGACTGATTAAACCTAAGGTGAATTCGAATAAAAATTGTGTAATGAATAAATAAATTCGAAAAGTGAATAAATAAATTATTGTTCCATTCAAAACAACATGTATTATGCATAATCAACTATATATGTTATCACATCAAATTCCTTTATATAAGACGAGTCATCACATAAAGAATGAGGTGCATTCCGTGACACTCATCTTATATGAAGGAATTCGATATCATAGCTTATATAGTTGATTCTCAATAATACATGTTCCTAAAAATGTCCTATCATTACATTACATTACATTCGGGTTGCACCTTCAAACTACAACAATTATCTTACCTCTGAAATGGTAAATTCAAACTGGCTAAACAGCAGGACTAAAACATTCACCCGAAAGTTTTATTATTTCATTCAAAAAATTAAATTCTTGTTAGGCTTAGTTTAAATGATGATATTCAATAGTCAAAAGAACGAGGTGCATTTGTTGACACTTCAATTGTTTGAACTTATTTCTTTAAAAAAATTGTTTGAACTTATGAATTTTAATTTATCTACCATAATTTTTGCCTAATAATATGCACATATTTTAGCAAAATATTTTGAGTGGAGTTTTCTAAATTTTTTTTCTTAAGGATTTATATTCCAATAAGAATCGTAAAATATTTTGTCAACACCACAATTTCTTCTACAAACTTAATTTTGTAGGACATGTCTTACCATTTAATATAAACTTCAACTTGTTAAAATTTATTTATGACGAAATTTACATCAAACTAATTTCAACTAGTTTTTGATACAACAAGTTTATTTACAAAAATATTTACATTCATGTTATTTTTATTTAAATCAAAAATATTTATTTTTTATAAAGTAATTTAGTCGATAGAAATTAATGTTTTAAGATAAATCAATATAAAATAGATGTTCACTATTTGATTCTTTAACGTCTTTAATCATGTTTGTGCTACCATCAATAAGAAATTTGGTTACTGATCTGTCTGGTGAAGACGAACGGAGGCAACAATGACGAATGAAGTTCCGGTGTGATGGCGACGAGGTCTTCACGATGGAACGGAGGGTGCTCGTAGACGCGTTAGCACTCCAACGCTCAAGTCAATGTAAGAAATGAGGTTGAATGTGTAAAAAGTGTGGGCAATGAGAGGATGACGCAGAATCATCCTTATATAGAGCACGGAGGCGCTAACTGCTTCCGAAAATTGCGGCGTCTCATTAGAAGGTTGTTAAAGGCTACATGTATGGCGGGAGATGCACGAGGGCGTACTTCAGTAAGCCAGAGTGCACTGCTGTTAACATATTCCTTTAGACAATGCGTTTGGTTTGATGGACGTTTGGTCCATGTGTCATCATAGGGTTGGCCTTATAGGTTGTTTAGATTAGTAACATCATGTGAATATATATATGTTTTTATGTGAAACATTTGTTAAATAAATTTCTGATGAAATTAAAGATGTTTTTTTTGTAAGAGAAAAGCTATGACTTACAGCCTTACACTATGAAGTAAGAAAAAGACACATCTCACCGGTCACCACTGGACTATTGCAGCATGTCTTAAAACTGTTGATAAATAAATGAAAATATTAAAAATGAATTAAGCAAAATATAACCAAAAACCCTATCCCTCAGTTTGCCTAGTAAGACGAAGAAACCCTATTTCATTTTCATCCCCAAAAAAAACCCTAATTATCTCTCTCTCACATTCGATCTTACTCAATTTCTCATCCGTTACACAAATAATCGAAGCTTGATTTCGATTCGGCGTTTCCTGATTCGGAATTCGCTCTCAAAAACAAGACGAACAGTAGATTTATGTCTTCTCAGTCTATACTTGAATCACTGATTGAGGCTCTGTTCAAGAACCTCTTGATTTTCTCTGTTTCTACCCTTCTGCTCACTTTTTCCGTGTTCTATTCCGTTATCTATATGCTCTTTCTCATCAAGAGCAATTTTTCAATGCGATTGAGGCCAAAAAGGTTCTTTTTTACTTTTTTTTATTTATTTTTTCATTTATTAAGTTCTTCAATATCACTTGTTATTACTTATTATTATTATTATTATTATGTCTTTTAATATTTATGTTTTTTTTATTTATTATTATTTTGATGATTATTGTTTCATGGTTGGATTCTGGGTTTAATGATGTTTTTGTTTATTGTGTTTTTTCAGGACTTGCTACCGAGTTGTGTGTTTTGGAGGATTTCTTATGCAAACATTTTGTAATCTCTTTTTGTTCTTAAGAGTGGATCTCACTTGAGAAAGAGAGAGAGAGAGAGAGATTTTGTTACCATTTTTGCCTTTCATTCATTTCTTTAATCATTTCATTTCCATTTTCTATAAATTTTGTGGGGTTTTTGAAGGGTTTTTCTCAAACTATTTTTCATTATCCATCATGTCTGGTTCTAGAAAATCTAGAGCCAGACAAAGGCCTAACCCTTTGAAACAATCCAAATTAATGACAAGGAAATTGCAGCTTGTTTACGATGATCCCGATGCAACTGATTTATCTGAAGATGAGTCACAACAACCCCGTACCACGACAAAAAGAAGTTTCGTTGAGGTCCCTCTCCCTCTTCATGTACCTGCAGCAGTTTCTTTGACTTCTCAGAACAGCTTCTCTGTGAAGCCAAAGACTGTAGCAAGGAGAAAGACATGTCTTTCAGCACAACCTCAAACCAATAAGAAGGTTGTTCCAACAACAACTGGGAGACGACGATCTTGTGCCATATACCCTGGTGTTCGTATGAGGAAATGGGGCAAATGGGCTGCTGAGATTCGCGATCCTTTCAAAAATGCTAGAATCTGGTTGGGAACTTTCAATAGTGCTGAAGAAGCTTCTCAAGCTTATGAATCAAAAAAGCTTCAATTTGAGCTTAAATCTCAGGCAATGGAGGCAGAAACATACATCAAAAAGGGTTCAGCTTCTGCAGCCCCTCCACTTGCTGCATTGAACGAAAACTCTTCTGCTGATGCTCATGCTGCTAATGCTTCTGTGTCAGGGAAATTCTCAACTACCGAAGACTGTGATAGTTTGTTCTCACACACATCACCTTCTTCCGTGCTTGAGTTGGATACCTTAACATCCAATTCGATTGATACTGAAGCTGTTGCTGTCAATGAAGCGAGTGAAATGGTCTCTTGTCAACTTGAAGAGCTAGAAATTCCAGATATGAGTGGTTTAAACTTGCCTGAGCCAATTGCTGCTGAGAATCCAATTGGGACTGATCCCAATCTTGGTTTTGGATTTGATTTTGATCGGTTTAACATCGACGATTTTGGTCCGGATTTTGATGAATTTGGTGACTCCGGAGGCTTAGTTGACTTCATGGATATTCAAATACATGGTTTTGATGACAATGAACCAAGTGAGCTACCTGATTTTGATTTTGGTGATATCGGTGATGATGATGAATTTGCTGGTTGGATTGAGGAATCCCTTCAACACAATATACCTTGTGTGTAAGTTTTGTAGTCTCTTAGGAGTGAGACTAGGAAGTAGTAGTACTACGATATTCTAGTTTATGTTAATGCTTATGCAGTTTTGCGAGATAATAGGAGGAGATGTAATTTCAAATTTTGGTCGAGAGTTAATCTAATATCATTTTGAGTTTATATTTTGTTTATTGAGTTGTAATATTTAGTTGAATGTCATAGAGAATCCTTTGGTTTTCTTGTGCTATTAGAGCCGTCCCAAGGGTTTTTGAACTTTTCTATATTGCTTGGAGTATTGTAATTTCAAAGTTCTATTGCTGCGTATGAATGAACCGTCTAATATTTTGGATACATTGTTTTTTTCTTTCTTTCTATTGTTTGATGTCTACGAGGTTACATAGTTTTACATTATTCACATTCGTCCATATGATGCTGATGCACCAAGTAAATGGCATCTTATTCTTTCTCAAGTATGGTTGATTAAAATACTAATCATTGATTCATTATATTGATTCTGGAATCTTGAATTATCTGTGTTGGATAGGGGTTGAGAATAAACTTTTTAAGACTTGATTAATCGGTAGGGGTTAAATCTGATATCTTTAATATTATGATAACAAATTTGTTTGCTGCATTTCTTTTTGTTCTGAGGGTGCATACTTGATTGAGTTTTTGAAAGGCCTCAGAGTTTCTTGATTTTGCTTTTCAACAACCACAATATTCGAATGACTGTGAAATAGGTTGTCCGTATAAGCTGTGTAAATATGAAAGGTTTCTAACTCCGAAAATAGTAAATGTTCATATTCTTCAAAAAGGGTTTACACCCGGATATTAGTATTGGAGGAAGTCCCTTGCATTAATCTCGATATCGATATGCACACAGACGCAATGCCTTACAGTTTCAACAAGACACAGGGTTTGGTGATGTTGGTCTTAATGACCAAAACTTTGTACAAGATGAAGAGGTGCTTGCAAATGTGGAAGCAACCAAATTTTGTATAAATATCTTTACAAAATTATGAGGATGAAAAAAATTATTTACTTCATTTTAAGTACATTAGTGAACTTTTTGATATTATCACAATTTTTCCTACAAATTTAAGTAGCGTGTGGGACAATGTTCTACTAGCATTTAACTACAAATTCCAACTTACTCAAAAATTTGCAGGAAATCAAGAACCCTATCTCTCTCTGCGATTGATTCTCACTGCTATCTCTAGCTATCCTTTTGAATCGAAGGTATCGTTCTTCTTAAATATTGTTTTTGCTTCTATGTGACTGTGTTTGAAACCGTTTCTGTAACATCTTCAGCTATGATTGTTGTTTTGACATTGCATATTATTAATGTTCCGGTTTTAAGCTTTTATGAAAATATTTAACCGCTTATAGCATAAGCACTTATCATATAAGTGCTTATGTATAAACTATAAGCTATTTTCATAAGCTATCCTGGAGAGCTTGTAAAAATGAGCGGAAAATAGCTTTGGACATGTCATAAGTTGTTTTCGATAGCTTTCAATCAGTCTCAGAAGTATAAACTCAAATAATTCAATCCAAGAAGACTCTAATTAATTATCTTTTGTAGCTGAGTGCAATGTTTTATACACTATGATCAAAGTAATCATTTATGCTCCTTATACTCGTGATGAGTGAGAGAAATCTTGAGATTTTTTGTCTTCAAAGTGGCTTTAGCATCTGTCTGTTTAACGCAGTAATAGTATGCTTTGTTCTCTGCATCAGGAATTTTCCAGTTAACCAAATGCATGCAATATCAGTGATAATTTACTGTTAATTGTGTTGCCAAACTTTTAAGGGCCATGTTAATTATAATGTTTTATCTAGCTAAGCAATCTGTGGTACAGGGTAGCGAATGGAACAAATTAACCAGTCAGAATTTGTTAAGTAGTTTGTGTTGGTACTAAAAAATGTATTTCCCTATGTTGCGTATATAGGTTCGACGAATACTCCAACCTTTCTGCCTCCATTTTCGTCACTCTTCGCTTTTCTTTCACAACTCTTTTAGTGTTACTCCCACGAGGTATGGACCTCAACCCAACAAACCTCTTACACGACTTCAACTCCAAACTCAGTCTCAACTCTCTCAACCTCAACTCCACCTGCAACCCGAACCCACTGAACCTCGACCACAACCTAAACTCCGCCTGCATCCCTAACCCACTCCACATCCACCTCCGCCTCGATCTAGACCTCAACCTCTCCCCAAGTCCTTCATTGGCAAGAATTTCCAATGGTCAACGAAACACCATCTTCTACGACTAGCCATGTTCGTGAAGAGAGTAAATGGGAACAAAATCCCTATACGACCAGAAGGGGATGGGCAAATCCTTCTAACGCGATGACATATATGAGTTATTCCTATGTTTTTTTAATTATTTTTTATTGTTTTACACAGGTTTGATCAACACAGGTTGGCAGGGAAGGCAATTGCTTCAATCATACGTACTAACTTGGAGGAGGGAACCATCATGGAAGTAGTTATAAAAAAAAGCAACGAGATTTGTTGTTTAATATATTTTAAGTACTCAAATTACAAGCTCTGATTAAACTGTTTTGGTATTGTTTGAAAAATGTGTCTAATGTAGTAATTTTTTTATCATGCAAAATCAATGCAGTCAAAGTTTACACGGCCACCTCAACACAACAACTTGGTGTGACGTAACTTTGAGAAAAGGGGTTCAGCTAAAAGGATTCAGTTAATGCAAGAAGCTCGGAAAAATTTAGATCAAAAACCAATTTGGATGGAAGAGTGTGTGTGGGCACAATTGAAGGCACATTGGTTGTCCTTAAAATACAAAACAAAGCTGAAATAAATAAAAGAAACTTTGAGTCTATGGCTGGTCCTGGTGCAACTCTTCACACTGGCGGATCAATTCCTCATCGTTTGCATTGAAGTGAATGGTATTATTAATTTGCTATTATGTTTTGTATTTAATTTTCAAAATGAATAACATTAAAAAGTACTTTTTATCATTTACAGAATTTTGTATTTCTGGTACATGCATGAGTTTTGTATTTCTGTTTTGCTGGAATTAAATATATGTTTTGTCCAGTTTTATTTTGTTATCTGTTGTTACATTACTGTTATTTAAGAATGGTTTCACTTTGCACTCTTTTGCTGTTTTGATTTTCTCTTTACCTGGTATTGACTTTAACCTGGCTGGTTGGAAATTAATCAGTTCCGCTGTAATGTATCTGAGAGGAATCTTTTTTCATTTATGCCTCTCTGGTTTCTCATGTGCTTCTCTAATAGAAACCAAACCAATAAACATTGAGCTCACACACACAAGAAAATTGTGTCCCGTCGTTCTTACTTGTGAACTTTGCTATCATTTCTTTTCTTCGCCATATTCCAACACAGCCCTTTATTAGGTTCCAAAGCAGGCTTTGTAATATCCAAGCCATGAATCCATACCGGTTTTAACCATCTGCAATTGGAGTCATAGAGGTATATGATCGATCTTATATGAGATAAATATTTGATTTCATTTCCATTACTGATGGTTTAACATTATTTTTTTATAACAAATGTTAGAAGTTAGTGGAGTTGAATCAGGATCCCTTTGTCACTTCAATGCTTATGTCCTCCATCCAAACCAATTCATCTGTTAGTGCTGTGATTTTAGCACTCAATTTTTTTGTCATTCTCCTATAAGAAATTTTGTTTCAGATACCAGTCTCTATGCCTGTCATTCTGTTTTCTGGTTCATATATATATTTATGCCTGCTGTCCTTTCATTGGGTCTTTACTCTTCAATTAATTGGTTCTATCTTTCTCCTTTCTTATAGTTATTTAGTTTTTTTCTGATGTATTCAAAATGTGATGCAGGATAAATTTGAAAAAAGAAAATTGGAATTATCTTCCAAGTTTGTCTCGGAAGAGAACGGAGGTGATAATCAACGATCCAGAGAAATGCCATCTGACTTGGATATATGAGTTTTTGGTCTCGAATTTGTAAAGAAAACATCAGTTACAATTGATAAACTTCCCACTAATTCAGAAGATGTCAATGCTTTAAGAAATCAGATTCACGCACTTAACAAGTCACTGCAAAAACAAGAACAAGAGAAAAAAGAAATGAAACAAGAGTTGGCCAAGACTAGAAAACAAGTAGTGGCTTTAATGTAACACTTAGGATTTGCTGGCTCTTCTCATCCAAATTCATCACCTCAACATAGCAATGAAATTGATAATGGTGATGGTGATCATATGGAGTAGGACTGTATCTGATTTATAGGACTTGAAGTAGTAATATATTTGTTTAGTACAAAAAAGTTTGAACATAAATTATGAAACTGCAGGGTAGTGTGATTCAGTAGAACGACTACATAATTTAAGGCCACTAACATATCTCAATGTATTGAATATCTAACATTTTATGAAACTGTGGAGTTGAGTTTACTCATAGACAAGGAAATAAACTCAAATATTAAAAACAATCAAATAAACTCAATTTTATAAAATCGAATTTGTAAGAACCCAACACCAAAAAACCACTATAACAACTATCCAAACAGCCGGTATATTAAATATGAACTCATAATTAACTATATTAAAGCATAAAATAAAATTAAGTTGTATGCACTGATTACTGATTAAAAAAAATTATATGCCCTGATAATATAAAATAGTTTTTTTTTTCCATAGAAAGAAATTTAGGTGAGTTGGATCTCGAGGGCTCACGAGAGTCAAGACTCATATAGTTAGCACTGACAAAGACACTTATATATTCCACACCAACGAGTTGCTAAAAAAAAGTTGTATGCACGATAATGTAAAGTAATTTTTTATAGAAATTTTTTTAGGTGAGTTGGGTCTCGATGACTCACCAGGATAAGGACATATCTCCAAACTCAATATTAATAGAGACACTTACAAATCATCCACTAACGAAGTCCTTACATAAAAAAAAGGGAGTTGAACTCATGTATTGCGGAATATGACTCATTTGTCAACTAAAACAACTTTAGCAAAACAGTTTCATACTATAAACAAACAAATCAGACCATTTAGATATTTGTGCAGTTATAGTAAGTTGTTTAAGGTTTTATCATGTTAATTAAGAAATGCAATCAATAATATAGATGTAATAAAATGATATTGTACACTTTGCTAAACTAGTAATATTTACTCTCATTATAAGAATTGAAAACGAGACATTATTCCCGAATAGGGAAATTTCTTTTATGAATAAGACACAAACTCAATACCCTAAAATTGACAACACTCATAGCATTAATTTGAAGTTATAGCATGACATGATACCAAATCTGAATGTTAGCTATCCGTACTTATCCAGGGAAGCTTACTAGCAATTTCTAGTGAAATTTGAAAACATCAAATTCTAGCATGATATGATTTCATGCACTTTGAGAAGCATAATGTTATATCTTTCCATTTGATTTTGTGTCTGGTGAAAGTTGGTTAATCATGCATAGCCTAGCATTATGTTTTCTTGCTGCCCCACCACTGAAAATTGAACCTCACATTTAAATGGACAGGAATGATTTTCTTCTTTGTAACCAATGCAACCAAAAAGATGGATATTGAGAGTCAATATAGTAGTCATTAGCAATTTACATTTGTGCTATGTCACATCTCCAATAAGCTTCCAACATCTCTCTCAACTATTTCCATATTATGATACCTTGACACATGCACACACACATACTTCGGACACGAAATTGTCACTTACGTGTAGGTTACGTCATAATTTGAGAGAAATGGAAGTGATTGAATGTAACCACATGCATCAGTGTCGTAAAATACACCTTTAATCTAAATTATTAGATTTCCAGAAGAAGAAAAAAAACAAATCAAAATGTTGATTTTGCTTGCGTGCAATTCTGATTTTGTTTTTCGGCCTTACATTTTTTCTTTATGCACAATAATACTTCAAATTAACAAAATGCATGCTAAATGCTAATAAACAACTGTCAACATTCTGATCTGGAAAGCATGTTAGCTTCACAGTGCAAATTCTAAAATGTCAATTATTGTTGAATCACATATCACCAAACCATGAAGTTCACAGTATCAAAAGATGAATGTACTGTGTGTTTCCTCTTCGTGTTGAAAAAAGTTTGGTAGCTTAGCACGACTTATTCTAATTTTAGATGATAGACAGAAAGAAAATCTCTTCAGCATCGTATTGAAGACGTGTCTGGTATCCGACACATATCGATTTTCAATATCAACACATGCGATTGTATTCAATTAATTCATTTTTCAAACTATTATCATTGCCTACAAGTCAGGGTCAATATCGTGTCTGTGTCAAAGGTTCATAGAAGAGATATACATGAATGGTTTCGGTCTACTGTCACATGATTACACTAAGGTGGGTGAACAAAACCAAGACCACTAAAATACACTGCATATCTTGATACAAACAGCAGGAACATGAAGGCAAAGGAACATAGACTGTTATTTGTTTTAACATGACTAGTTGTTCTGTTATTGAAGCTGTTCCATGTGTATTTATAGAAAATTTCCTTTAGTAGCAAAAATAAAACATTTGGACCAATGTATGTTAGTTCTCAAGCAGAGTTATGTATTCATGTCAGTAGACGCCGAGAGAGCTTTGCCTCTAATACGGGTTCATTTAGCTCGACTCGGATTAGTCGGAGTCCAATATAATTTCTGGATACCGAGTGTCTAGACTAAAGAAAACAATTTGAATTATGAAATTGGCTTCCATTTTATTAGATGACCAGTTCCAGTATGTACTCTCACCAGTTTCATTAATCTACCAAGAATTAAACTCAGAAAGTTGTAGAACCGCCACAGTAAGATTGAGAAGTAAAACAAGAATTGATCTAACAGAGGCCTGCATTGCCTAAGATGATGTATTCTTAATCAGATATTGTTATTACAAGCTATTGAAATGTGAAGGAATAACTTCTGCACAAGCAATAACACTAGTTCCTATAATACAGAGTTCTGCAACTGAAAATGGACGATATTGATCACATAATACAATTCACAAAATCTTTATGGCAATAATATTCTCACAAGTTGAGTCAACATATATGATTGGTAAAAAAATGACAATCTGTATTTATAGAAAAGCAAAAAAAAAAAGTAAAATTTGCACAAGTATACAATATCTAATGTCACAATTTCATTGAATCACAAATGTTCCTCTTCTCTAGTCTTTATTTCTGGGAACATTCTTTAGCCATTCAACAACTTCTCTGATGGTTGGTCTCTTGAAAGGATTCATATTAACACACATGCATGCTATATCAAGTACCTGCAGCATCTCTCCTTCAAATCCCTTCCCTCGTAGATTTGAGTCGAATACTTGTTCTTGTTTTCCTTCGTTTTTCATCTGTTGAACCCAACTGACCAACTCCCTTGAAATTTTAGGCTTGCATACATCCATAGGTCTCCTTCCAGTGAGAAGCTCAAGCATTACAACACCAAAGCTGTACACATCTCCTCTAAGAGTAGCCACCCATGCTTGCCCATACTCTGGAGGAATGTAACCTAATGTACCTACAAGTTCCGTTGTAACATGAGTCTGATACGGAAGAATCAACCGCGACAACCCGAAATCAGCAACACGCGCCTCAAACTTATCATTGAGGAGTATATTGCTTGACTTTATATCGCGGTGCACGATATGCGGATCACAAATCATATGCAAATAGGCCAAACCACAACCTGCTCCTTGTGCGATCTTCAAACGAGTCTGCCAATCGAGTTGAGATGCACCGTCAGACTTTTCATGCAGCCAGTAATCAAGACTTCCATTCTCCATGTAATTATATATGAGTAGCCGATAACCATCATGTACGCAGTAGCCTTGCAATGATACCAGATTCTCGTGTTGTGCTGTTGACAAAGCCTCTACTTCTGCTTTAAATTCCCTTTCCATAAGGCCTAAATCTCCTGAAAGTTTCTTGATGGCTAGCTTAGTTCCATTTTGAAATGATGCTTTATAAACCAAACCGAAACCGCCACATCCTATTATATTTGCCTGACTGAAATGTTCAGTGGCTTTTATGATCTCTAATATGGAAAGATCCTTGGTTTCATTATTTTTGTTTGGAAACAATACCACCAGGCTAGCCTCCTTATCAACCTCAGGATGAACGCCGCTGTTTGAGTATGGAGAAATTGATTCCAGTTCAATCTTATCAGAATCTCCTCTGGGATTAACCCTTCTCTTGGAGAGTATCCACAGTGTCAATAATGTTATCAGGGTAGCTATGCCGAAAGAGACAGCGATAATAAGTATTACTATTATTTTTTTGCTGGGTTTGCTACTAACTGAAGTTCTAGTAGTATTTTGTTGAGAAGAACAAGGGTGCTGAATAGCCAAACCGCACAATTGCAAGTTTCCTTCAAAGCTAGTGTTGGAAAAAGTATTAAACTGACCACCAGTTGGTATCTGTCCTTGAAGATTATTGTGTGCTACACTGAAAAAGGACAAGAAATGTAATCTAGTGAGTGAAACGGGAATTTCACCGGATAGGTTGTTTCCCGAGAGGTCTAGTTTCTCTAAGTTAACCAAGTTTGAAATTTGATCGGGTATATTGCCGGAGAAGTTGTTTTTCTTCAGGTCCAGCTGAAGAAGAGCTTTCAGTTGGCCAATCTCAATCGGGATGCTGCCACTGAGGTGATTGGTTCCGAGATAAATTGCTGGTGGAAGGCTTGAAAGTTGATTGTATTGCAACAAAGAAACATTGTTGGCATTAGCAAAGACAGGTAACTCCAAGTAAGTCCTTTCAACTTTATCATTTGCTTGTTGCGATGCTAGTGCAGGGAGTTTTGTGAGCTCAATCGGAAACAGACCAGTAAGTAGGTTAACAGACAGGTCTATGTAGAAAAGCTGAGGAAGTGTACCTAACCAGGAAGGAATTGAACCACTGAATTGATTAAAGGACAGGTCTACGGCCTCAAGCTTCTTTAAATTTTCAAGCCAACTTGGTATCTGACCGGTGAAGTTACAACCGCCTAACCCTAAAACTTGGATATTTTGGAATCCATCAGGATCTATGATGTTCACACCATGTGGTATCATTTCATTGTAAAAATTCTTGGAGAGCATAAGTGTACTAAGCTTCTTGAGACCAGTGAGTATCCTAAGAGCACCGGTGATATTCTTCAACTTGTTATTAGAAATCGATAAAAACGAAAGAGACTCGAGTCCAAGTATCTCAGATGAAACCTGTCCCTCAAGTTGATTAGTTGCAAGCCTTAATGCTGCAAGTGACTTACAATCATAAAGGGTCGGCGGTAAAACACCGCTAAACCTATTGTTACCAAGATCAAGCGTAACAAGTCTTCCGAATCCCGAGAAATTGAACGCTGAAAGATTCCCTTCCAAATTATTCACCCTCAAATTCAACACAACAAGATTGTTACAATTCATCAAAGATGGTGGAATCGTACCGGTCAAATTATTGACATGAAGAAGCAACTTTTCCAGCTTGGAAAGTCTACCAATATCCCTAGGAATAGGACCTATCAAATGATTGGAATAAAGCTCCAAAACAGTGAGATTGACAAGATTGACAACTCCATCACCAATTGATCCATTAATCTTATTAAGTGGCAATGATATTTCAATGAGTGAAACAGCATCATAAATATCAATTGGTATATCCCCTGATAGAACATTGAAACCAGCCCTAAATCTCTCAAGCTTAGAACATGCTCCTAAACCATTCTCAATAGTACCACTAAAATCATTGGAAGAATAATCCAAGAATCTTATAGCAGAATTGTTCAATTCATTAACACAAAAAATTGAAATTGGAATTGGACCTGTGAAACTGTTGTTACTTACATTGAAAGAAATCAAATTCCCTCCTTCTGCAAGATACTGAATCAGAGAAACTGGTAATGTTCCATTGAATGAATTACTAGAAAAATCCAATTCCTGAATAACACTACTATTTCCATTTCCAGTTCCATTGCTAGGTTTAACAAAAGATGGTAATTCACCAGAGAAGTGATTATAACTCAAATCAAGGACTAAAAGATGATTAAGAAGATCAAAAAAGTGATTTTGAAGATTACCATAAAATCTATTATGTGAAAGATTAAGATGAGAAAGAGATTCAAGGGAAGTTAAAAGAGAAAATGAAATGAAACCAGTGAGTCCTCTAGAAGGTAAGAGAAGATGTGTAACATGGTGATTATTTTGATCACAAGTTATACCTTCCCAACTGCAACAATCAATGGAAGAAGACCAGTTAAGAGGTGGTAGGTGAGGTGAAAAAGTTGATAAATTTGAAGAGAAAGATAAGAGAGAATCTTTGTCAAGTTGGTTACAAGAAGAAGAGACATGGACAATGAATAAGGTTAGAAAAAAGGTTGTTTTTTTGAAAGAGGACATTAGTTTGGAGAAAAATATGTAGTTTTTGGAAGAAGGGTTGGAGGGTTGGTTTGATGTTGATCTCATGAGGGGTTTGTTTGTTAGTTAGTTAGTTTGATGGTAAAGTTTGAGACTTTGGTTTGAATTTGAGGGTTGGAGTGTTGAAGATGAAGGAAGAAGATGAAGGGAACATAAGGGTGAGATGAACCAATGAGGGAATAGATTTTTGGGGGTGGCATGGGGTGAGACCATGACCATCCATTGACCATGAGAAATGAAGGTGGGAGAGAGAGAGAGAGAGAAGTGGGGGTGACGTTTTCATTTGTTTATTATTGAATTGAATTCAATATATAAAAATTTAGATCAATGTCTACAATGATGTTGCTAGAATTGGTCATATAGTTTTTGGGTATATCACACAAGTAAATGTTGAGCAGCATCTTCATACTTTTTTTTTTTTTTTGTAAAAAGGATATCGTCCGCGTATAACTGCATAGACTAATTCCTTGAGTATTATAGGACTTAAATGGGCGACAAGCTTTTCCTAAGAGTTTTAACACTGCTGCATGTCCAATGTTGTATTCAAACACAAGACCTTAGTTAAACTAGAAGAGACCCGTATCATCTCATATAAATGTTATTGGTGTAACATCTTCATACTTGAGATCACATATATATTTACCGCTTTAATATTTTGAGTTAAAATGTGATGTTTAATCTGCTATATTGTTTAAAATTTAAATGATGATTGTTTGAATTTTTCTCAATGATCTAATAAAACCAATAGATTAGCCATAATCGGTCTAAATACTTAAGTTTATGTAGATATCATAAGATGTTTATTGATTAGCTAAAGACTTTAATTACTGTGATTTAGTGGAGAAAAGGATAGTTATGGAGGATTAGGGGGGCATATTGTGTGGTTGTATGTGTTGCATTAGGGGATCTAAATCTAGTATTAACCCCTCTAAACTCAAAGAATGGTCACTTTTTTTAAGGATTTATGATAAAGTTTAGAGTAAATTGTGAAATTAGTTCCCCAAATCTCTCTTCTACTTTGTCCTTCAACTATATGAAATTCATTAAAAAAAAATTGAAAAAGAAATTCGTCAAATTATTCCTAAATTTTATGAAATGTCTTTTAAAGTGTCCCTTGTCAATATGCAACAACAAAGACTTGCTCGATAGATTTTATATGTTTGGACTAATTTGAATAATTACTTATATTTTTTTTGTTGAGGGAATTACTTATATATTTTTAGATTTAAACTCAAGTAACATTTAATGGCCGTTTAAAAAAATATACTATATCAGAAGGTTAGACTATGTGCAATTCTTCAATTATTTAAATGGGTTGAAGTTGACAAGTGGAGACAAAAACAATTCATTATTAAAAGTTGCAATTGATGGTTCCTTCCTTTGGCATTAAAAATAATTTAATGAAATGAATATATGAGCGTTTACTTTTGGGCGGCCAGTAGTGGAAGAGTGGAATTTCTCAACGATGATGATGAACAATTACATGTCATGATTGATTGACAAGTATTTTCCATTAACATTATATATACTATACTATATAGTCTATAACATTTAAACGTGTGGTGCTAGATAGACCAATATTGCAGACAAAATATAAAAGATAATGGTGCTTAGCTCTTCTTCATGTCTCTCCTCTTTCTCTTCTATGGTGCCACCAAACTGAATCAACTATTGTTTGCTACTCCACTGGTTTATTAATCAATCATTTTTCTTTGAGAACCACTATGAGTTTATTAATTAATTGTATATGTATACCCTGTAAATAAAGTCTTATGCAAATATTATGATCTCAAAAGATAACTTAAAAGATTAGATTTGTCTAAACTTTATAAAACATATTTAATTATTTTTATTGCCACCAATTCAACATAGAAGGTTGGATGAACGTTTTAAGATTTTAGATGAAGATGTGATATCTAAATTAATTAGTTTGATTGATTATTATCTAATGTGTTGATCTATCTAAGTGTTTTAAGATTATTTCAACGACAGTATCAACGTTTTTGGTTCGGTTTGGTGGAGATGCAGAGTAATTCCTAGTGTTGGATCAAGGATGTAGAGATCTTACACTTGTGAAAGAAAAAAAAATTGATATATCAATTGTGAGTTAGAATTATCACATTGGATGAAAAAGTAAAACATCTTATAAGTAAGAGAAACTCATATGAGTGTCATACACTAATGCATTAAAGTAAAAATATAAGTGACAGAAACTCAAACCCAAGACCTCCAAATTTAAGACATATCCTTTTACCATTAAACCAAACTTTAAAGTAAGAAAAAAAAGTATTTCCATAGGAAACACTTCTTTTTTGGTAGGTTTTTATGTATGCTTTTTTAGAAAACTTTGTACTCCCTCCGTCCCGTAATAGCTGAGTCATTTGTAAAAAAATATTGTCCCAGGAATCTTGACTCATTTCGGTTTTCAATACAACATTAATTACTTTTTTTCAATTATAACTCTAATTAATACTACTTTCACCACTCTCAATTCAATATATTCTACTTTACATTTATGATAAAGAAGAATCTACCAATACTTGACAAAGACACTCAAAACAATTTTTCTCTCTATTTCATTTATACATTTTTCTTAATCTGTGTGAAAAGCTCAACTAGCTCAATTAAATTGGAACGGAGGGAGTAAAAAATTAAGGTCACAACGCAACATTGCAATGAAAATAAAAATATTCTCTCAAAGCAAAGTGAACTATGTGTATGCGGTAAATAAATACATGGAGTAAACGATTATTTTGCAATTTGGACTCAATTATTGATATATAGTCAAGATTAATTACACATGAATAAAAGTTAAGCGGACAATAAGCTGCATCGTTTGTCTTTTTTGGAAGGCAAAATCAATCATCGTAAACACAATATTATGAATTTAGGAGACATGACATTGTTGTGCCATTTGAACTCTATGTCGAAGATCAACAACCTCTGGTGCTAGGAAGCCAAAAATGTTAAAAACAAATGGTATAAAAGCATGTTGATTCTCAAAATACGCTTTTCATGTTTGCCCATTTTGCTTGACGCAACTTTTAGGGATGTTTGTCCTATCGTAAGAGTCACGATCCCTAATCCCACAAGTGGTGAAACCCCGATCAAGTTCACACATGCATGTTTTCCTCCTATCTATTCGTACACCATAACATCTGCAAGTCTAAGTATCAATCTATTATCTAATGAGTCAGTCAGGAAGTTCACATACGTCTCCTTTTTCACTGATATACAATGGATTGTAGGTTCAACAAAACATCAACAGGAGTTCATGTATTTTATTCCAACTTCTATTAGCGGTGGTGCAAATCCACAACATTTTAAGTTAGACAATTTGATATTTCATAAGTGTTGGGTCCTAAATTGTTAGACATTTACAATTTTAAGACCCAAAATAATGATCTACTCCATAATCCATTTCATTTATTTCAACTCAATTTAGTTGATTTTTACAATTCTTTTTTTTTTTTTTTCCGAAAATAAGAGGGTCCAAAACCCAAAACAGAAAAAACTAAAAAGCAATATTTATATCTGTTCAACCATTTGCTTCACGGAAAGAAAATGATAAATCAATTTTGTTTTCCTCTAAATCGGTTGGAGATCTTACTTGTATATATACAGTTATATATGTTCTTTGTTGTAACAGGTAAGTTAATCTGTCACACTCAGACACTGGTTTTTTTGTGTGAGTTTGAAACACACACGAGATTAATGACAATATTTTTAACTTTATGAAACAAATTGTATAAGCCGTGTGAGATCTAGACTCCACCACCACCACCGGTGAAGTTGTACATGATACGTTTCTATATATTTGGACAGTGATTCACAAATATCATTATGAGGTAACTTTGTAATAGTGTAAAGTTTATTTAATGTACATAATTTATTTGTGAAAGTTTTTGTATAAGTCAAAAGCTAATATTTTAACAAACTAAAATAATCTCTCCAAAAAAATAAACTAACTAAATAAATTAGGTTTAGTAGATTCTCATTTATAATCATGTTATTGATGCAAAATATAAATATAAACTTTTAGTGGAGTATTTTTTTTTTTCATCCACTAAGTTCAAATTAGAGACATCTTAGCGGATATAAATGTTAAACAGTTCTGACATAACCCTAATCCCGCCCTTTTTAGGGGATCTAAATAATTTTTATGAAAAAAAAGGTTTTGCAAGAAATCGAATCAGGTATCATTTGACTCTTCTTTACAACTTTCACCACTAAACCACTTCTGTTTTGATTGAGAAAATGTTGCTTCCAAAATTGATATACCGTACTAAAACATTTTTTTTAAGCCACAAATGCCCTACCGATTCCTTTTTTGATAGCAATTTCTTTTCGTTATTAACGGTTCCTTTTTTGGTGGTCATTCTTTTTCATTATTATTATTATTATTATTATTATTTTCTATTGTTTACCACATAAAAGTTCCTTTTCATATTTCTTAGCCGTTCCTTTTCCTTTTTATAGATTTAACGGCCCTTGCGGTTAGGATCAGTTTCTTGGTGTATGCTTATTAAGTGTTACGATATTAAAGTTGCATTTTTAAAATCTTTGATAATTTGAATGATTCAGATAATAATTTTATCATTAGAAACTTCACTTTTTAGTGTAATTTTGTCGGCTTCTTTGTTTCTCATATATCATATTACTTAAAGTTATTTATTCTGACTTTTTATTTGCAAAAACCTTAACTAGACTATAACATTACTTTTTTTATTGAACAAGCCAAAATGAAATATATTAGAAACATATAGTGAAACATGTTTACCATTTTCAATTTGCTTATTTTAGTTGTTTTTTTAACATGGATGTAATCAAATATGAAGGTTGAGAAAAAAGAAATTCAGTAACACAGCCTGATAATATTATTTGGTAAGAAAATAAAGTCAATAACTTAAATTGGTGTAATTTTTGCATTTTTTTGTTGCTTTTTGCGGTCGTTTATAATATAGTATTAAATGTATAATCAATATGATATTTATATACGAAATTCTACAAAACCCGTGCATCGCACGGGTTAGAGTCTAGTTGTTTAATATTAGGGTATGTTTTTTTTTGAAGAAACTAAATTAATTTATATAAATTGACACTGAATAGAATCAAACATGAGATGTCTCGTGAGCATAACTCAATTGGTAGGACAATGCATTATTATATGTAGGGGACGAGGTTCAAACTCCGGACACCCCACTTATTCACCTTATAAGGTGAATTCTAGCCAATAGACTACCTGACCAAAAAAAAAAAATCGAACATGAGATTTTAAGGATGAACACACCACTAGATCCTAAGGTAATACCACCAAACCAACTCAAATAGATTTGAAATTAGGGTATGTTTAATATTATTCTATTATTTCCTTCAAAAAAATATTACTCTATTAATTATTATACACATATTTTTGTTTTTTGTTTTTACGGAGTCATGATTGTAAAGCATTGATAGTGCTTATAAATATGATGAAGAGTTTAGAAGTTGAAAGAGTGTCCTAATCATCCACCATAACATTAGATGAGTAAAGTACAATAGACCTTTGTTTTTTAAGTTATCTCCTTCTAGATTAAAATCTGATTGCGTGCATAAAAATGTCAAAGTAGCACCATAAAAAGAAATCGAACAAAATAATGTATATTTGATATAGATTTGGTCTCTAACCTTTAGTTCTAAAATATACTATATTTCTATGCACCATTTATAAAAACTTTTTGAGTCATTTTCCAATAGATAAAACAATTTTGGATTGTTTTTTTCAATGTTGAGGACGAACACAAACCTCTCGCTGACATTCTTTTTATTTCATTTCTTAACAAAACAATTACGACTTTTTAAATAAAAGTATGCATGAAGCACTGGAATATCCAACGCATATTATGCAAATTGTCAAATTATTTATCTGTGTTGATAAAATGTATAAGGTTTGAAACGAATTTTAATATACATAACAAAACAGTTGTTGACTTCCTACATTTTACACTAGAGAGAGGGGGAGAGAGAGCAATTTGCAAATAAAAAAATTGAATAATCACATATTTCTTAACCAATTGCAATCAACATTTATATAAATTTTGAGAATAATGGTGACATACTTTTCCACATTCAAAATAATATTTCAGTATATTTTCATATAAGTCCATTTATAATTATATTAAACAAATTAATTGTAAAATTCTAGGCTCTCATTAGATGTAGTAATTTTTTTTATCAAATAGTATAATGACTATATTTACATATTTCTTCAAAAAAGACTAGATTTACATATTTTTAAATGTAAAGAAATGAAGAATTTTGGTTTGACACAAACCCCTGCAAATATTGTCTCTGATTGATATAGTTGAGCTACATATTGGGCGTATAAAATTAATTTATAGTACACATACAAACAATGTCTGACCCATATTTTCATACATTTTTAAAAGAAATAAGTTGTATCAAAACTATTTTCTTATCTAAACCTAAAAAAAAAAAACTATTTTCTTATTTTTGAAGTCTTCCTCAAGATTAGGTAAATTATAATTCAATGGCCAGTCCAAAACTAAGTTCCATAGGGTGCACGATTTGATTAGACTTGCTCAAACTCACATTGCAGAATTCAAAGTTTTTTGTTCCTTTCTTTTCTTGCATACAATTAAACAAAAACCATTTGAAGTATATATAATCGTGTGGTTGGCGGTCAATGAATGATATATTCACACACATATGGTTAGTTGGTAAAATTCTGTCACTACGTGATTTTTGAAACCAAGTTGAGAATTGCATTTTTTTTTTTATATTAAGAACTGAATGTGCATGTCGTTTATTATACGGCAAGTTTGTATCCTTACTAAACATATTTTACATATTAGTAAAAGAAAATACATATTAGATATTTTCTATAATCACATCTACATTCAACAATATTTATCCAAGACCAGTTCAATCCTGGCCCCTATACTATAGGTCATAATAAGTGTATCTACTAATTTATAGTTAACAATAACAAATATAACAACATAAGAATTACATGAATATTTTTCAATTTAAATAAATTAAAAAAATAATGCATTGATGAATGATGAGTAAAACGTGTATTTTATAGCCCCCCTATTTTATCTAAATTAAAGTTTTTGTCCCCATTTATAAAACTAAATTTTCAGTCTACCATTTCATAATTTTAGTCATTTTTTATATTTTATTGTTGATGTGGTATCTTGATTAAGTAAAAAATAAGCAAGAAAAGAGGCTGTGTGGTTATTATTGGTTAAACGGGAAAATTTCATCCTTATTTTCCCTTTCCTCTTGCAATATTTGGGGTTTACCATTCTACCTTATTTTTATTTTTGTTTGAGTTTTTAGAGATTGCATGTAAACTGTTTCACAAATATTCTTGATAGTTGTTCGTACCTAAATGAAAATACATGAAGATAATGTGGGTTGGTTTTTCATCGGTCTGTTTCAATGTGTTCAGTATGCCTTCTTTCTAGTTTAGCACCAATACTATATATTGAAGGTGTGTTCGGTGTTGGAAGATGACATGTCATGCTGTTACATTCAATTATACAATTTTCTCAAATTATTATTGTTGACATGTTTGTATTTGCTGCATTGTGTTCGGTGTCAAATTATATGATCACACAAAATTTAGGAAAATGTTTATTCTTTTGGGTTTCTTAACTTGTGCACTTAAGACATAAGTTAACATGACCCTTTAAAATAAATACTCCTCCAGTCCTATTTATAAGAAACAATTGATTTTTTTAGATTTATTTAATAATTGATGTATTTGGTTTATAATATAGACTTGATATATCAATTATTTTAGGGGAAATTACACTCACCTCCTTTAAGGTTTTCTTAAACAACACTAACACCCCCTCTAGAAAATTTTACATTGAAAAAAAGGCAAAGGCTATGGTGGGAGACCTCTCTAGGTCTCCTATCGTAGGACACTTGAACTTTTTTGTTTTGTTTGCAAAATGGATGTCAACCATTAGATGTAGTTGAAAGCTTTTGAATGACTTAGATTCACATGTTAAATGACCCACTAGGATTGTATTATTTAAACATCTATATTTATTTTAGAAAAGGGTGTTTTTTGGCATTGTTGGTAAAATTGGAAAAATTCTCAGCAAGCTCATGATCTTGGAAATTATCACAAAATAAAAACAGATAAATGAAATTTCATGTTTTTATTCATCGAATCAACACTAATTTGCAGCTGATTTATTGTAAAAAACACTAAATCACTGTTTGTTATTTTTGGGTTCTGCATTTTGCGGTATTGTTGTTGTTGTGTTATATAAGCATTGCTAATGTTTCAATAATTCACAAAATTAAAACAGAAATTTAACTTTCATAGATTAAAGTGAACACATAATTAAATCGACAAGTATAGGAGGAAATTGATCTACCAAAGAATCATGACCTCCTACACTACCAAATCTTCAAATGTGATACACAGTAAGGTTTTTCAGCTAGCTTAACGTCCAAATGCAAATCCACCATGAGTTCAAGAAGCTAGAGACATGACCAACGTTATCAGTTCATTGAAGGCAAGGAAGAGCAAACGGATTTGCAAATAATAGAGAAT
>Ga0315915_1002054_pt1 | contig 25050 bp, 13 predicted proteins | sample MpolbnodulesMG_FD_207738 | JGI IMG/M metagenome (GOLD analysis project Ga0315915, IMG submission 207738) | Medicago polymorpha root nodule microbial communities from Los Angeles, California, United States - branched nodules | ecosystem: Host-associated > Plants > Roots > Nodule | place: USA...
ACTCTGGATGGGACTCCAAGGGCCAGTAAGTTTGTTATCTCATCATTATATAGACATGGTTGTTTTTAAGCTCTTGATCTTAATGTTGATTGTGGAATTGACTTATATTCATTTGATTAAAGAGATGATTGGAAATGTTTGGTTTCACTTTCGGATGACGCAAAATTTATTCTACTTGTGTAGATTTGATTTTGTCATGCTTGGATGTTCTTGAGTAGAATTGATTTTGCCTCAAATTATTTTAACTTGAAGTTACAACTTTGAAGCTTTTGCCTCTAATTGATTTTTAACCTTGAATTTATCGTTCAATTTCTTACAAGAATGTATTCAAACACACACACTTGAGTATTTAGAAAGTTCAGTTATCGCATATTATTTAATTATTTGGTGTAACACACACATGCGCAAATGTATGGTTACTTGTTGTATATTATTAGTGGTTCAGAATCTATTCCTTTTTACTTATATTGACCGATTCTGCCTAATATCAAATGTCAAGCATATTAATTTACATGGGTTTAACTTTGTTAAAAATTGAAAATCACAGTCATGTGCCTGGCTTTACCTTATATTTCATCTGATGGGACATGTTATACATACAAATCATTTCCAAATTTTCATTTAACGGCCTCGACTTTCGACTTGAGTTGGTCCTTCATAGTGTGTCATGGAATGTGTTTCAGGCTTTACCTTGTATCAAATGGAAAAATAAGAACTTATATTTTTAGTCTGTTTCTTTATTTGCTTATGGTTTGGTTGTTGGCTGCTTCTGTTTGAACAGGCACGAGGCGTTACTAGTTGAAAGCATTGCTCAACACATACATAGAAAGTTGGTTCCTAAATTGCCATCTTGTACAGAGAACCTTGTTGGGATTGCTTCAAAAGTGGAGGAAGTGAACAAGCTCTTAGGTATGGGGTTGAATGATGTTCGCTTTATAGGCATATGGGGTATGGGTGGCATAGGTAAGACAACTATTGCTAGAGCTGTCTACGAAGCAATCCAATGTGAATTTCAAATTACTTGCTTTCTTGAAAACGTTAGAGAGATATCTGAGGCAAATGGTTTAGTTCACATACAAAGACAACTTCTTTCTCATCTGAATATAAGTAGAAATGATTTTCATAATTTGTATGATGGCAAAAAAACAATACAAAACTCTTTATGCAGAAAAAGTGTTCTACTTGTTCTTGATGATGTGAATGAAATAAACCAGTTGGAGAATTTGGCTGGGAAGCAAGATTGGTTTGGTCCGGGAAGTAGAGTAATAATCACAACGAGAGATAAACACTTGCTGATGACACATGGAGTACATCAAACTTATGAGGTTCAGATTCTATTCCAAAATGAAGCCCTTAATCTATTTTGTTTGAAAGCCTTTAAAGAAGATCAACCACAAGAAGACTATTTGGATTTGTCCAAAGAAGTGGTGGAATATACCGGCGGTCTTCCATTGGCACTTGAGGTGTTAGGTTCCTATCTTTATGGAAGAAATGTTGATCTTTGGCATAGTGCTATTAAAAAAATAAGAAGTGCACCTCTACGGGAAATCCAAGACAAACTGAAAATAAGTTATGAGAGCCTAGATGCCATGGAGAAGAATATATTTCTAGATATTGCTTGTTTCTTCAAGGGAAGGAAGAGAGATAAAGTAATAAATATATTAGAAAATTGTGGATATCACCCCGAAATTACAATTCAAGATTTGATCGACAGATCTTTGATAACTCTAGATCGGGTTAATAATAAGCTTGGGATGCATGATTTGCTTCAAGAAATGGGAAGGAATATTGTATTTTGGGAATCTCCAAAGTATCCTGGCAGACGTAGCAGATTATGGTCTAAAGAAGACATTGATCGTGTGTTGACAAAAAATAAGGTGGTAATTTTTTATATGAAGTAATATTTTTTTTTTACTTTAACATACAACCATAGCAAATCATACGATATTTTGTTTGCTTAAGATCGTGTCCCCCTCATTCTATGAGATTATTATGATTTTGTAGGGAACTAAAAAAATTAGCAGTGTAGTTCTCAACTCACTTCAACCATATGAAGCACGCTGGAGCACTGAAGCATTCTCAAAGGCAACTCAGATAAAATTACTCAGCTTAAATGAGGTGCATCTTCCCCTTGGCCTCAGCTGCCTTCCTTGTTCATTGAAAGTTCTTCGATGGAGAGGATGTCCTTTGAAGACTCTGGCACAAACAAATCAACTGGATGAAATTGTTGACATTAAACTATCTCATAGCCAACTTGAACAACTTTGGCAAGGAAAAAATGTAAGTCACTTTTACTAATAGCTCTATTAAGTTTTATCACCGTGACATTTGATGCTGATAATCTTTTCACATTTTACAATTTTGAGCAGTTTATGGAAAATCTGAAGTATCTGAATTTGAAATTTTCCAAGAACTTAAAGAGATTGCCTGATTTTTCTGGGGTTCCAAATCTTGAAAAATTGATTCTTAAAGGCTGCGCAAGCCTAATTGAGGTTCATCCTTCCCTTGTACACCACAATAAAGTTGTTCTGGTGAATTTTGAGGACTGCACAAGTCTTGAAGCTCTTCCAGAGAAATTGGAGATGAGTTCACTGAAGGAGTTGATTCTTTCTGGATGCCGTGAATTTAAATTCCTTCCAGAGTTTGGGGAAAGCATGGAAAATCTATCAATGCTTGCTTTACAAGGAACAGCTTTAAGGAATCTAACCTCATCACTTGGACGCCTAGTCGGACTTACTGATTTGAACTTGAAGGACTGTAAAAGTCTTGTTTGTCTTCCAGATACCATTCATGGATTGAATTCCCTCAGAGTTTTGGATATTTCTGGATGCTCAAAGCTATGTAGATTGCCAAATGGTTTAAAGGATATCAAGTGTTTGGAGGAACTCCATGCCAATGATACTGCTATTGATGAACTACCTTCCTCCATTTTTTATCTAGATAATCTTGAATTATTATCCTTTTCTGGGTGCAAAGGGACGTTGACCAAGTCAATGAACCGGTTTATTCCGTTCAACCGGATGCGAGTGAGTCAACCAGCTCCCACTGGATTCAGATTTCCACACTCTGCTTGGAATCTACCCTCTTTAAAACATATAAATTTAAGTTACTGTGATCTTTCTGAAGAATCAATCCCACTTTATTTTTGCCAATTAACGTCATTGGTGTCTTTGGATCTAACTGGCAACAATTTTGTTACCATACCAAGCAGCATTTCTAAACTTTCAAAACTGGAACTTCTTACTCTAAATTTCTGCGAAAAGCTTCAATTGCTGCCAGAGCTTCCTTCAAGTATAATGCAGTTGGATGCAAGCAATTGTGATTCACTGGAAACTCCCAAATTCGATCCAGCAAAGCCTTGCAGTCTCTTTGCATCACCAATACAACTGTCCTTACCTCGAGAATTTAAAAGCTTTATGGAGGTATGTATCCTTGATTCATTATATTGTAACTGTGTATAAATTGAAGTACTTATAATGGTGATACATTAAGCCAATAAATGTGTAGCACAATGACACAAATAGAATATGAGCTGTAAGATTAACTTTGTAGTAAAAGTTTCATCTTGTCTCCCCATTATTAAACTTCACAATTATGTGTTGCAGGGTCGTTGTCTCCCCACGACAAGATTTGACATGCTTATCCCAGGGGATGAAATTCCATCTTGGTTTGTTCCTCAGAGATCCGTTTCCTGGGCAAACGTACATATCCCTAATAATTTCCCTCAAGATGAATGGGTAGGATTTGCATTGTGTTTCCTATTAGTGAGTTATGCCGTCCCACCTGAATTGTGCAATCATGAGATTGATTGTTACTTGTTTTCACCTAATGGTAAGCAGTTGATCAGCACTAGGAAATTACCTCCTATGGATCCATGTTATCCTCACCTTTATATTCTCTACTTGTCCATTGAACAATTCCATGACAAAATTCTCGAAGATGATTACTGGGATGATGTTGTATTTTCATTGAAATGTTATTGTTGTCATTCATTGCAAATAGTGAGTAGTGGCCGCCGTTTGGTGTGCAAACAAGATGTTGAAGTGTTTCGAGATCAAATAGTCGTCCGTCCTTGACAAGCATCATTCATTCTGCGATGAACATGGAGCTTCCGGTGGCAAAATGAGACGAACTTGACCAGGAAAATGCTACACAAGCAAACAACTTCCAGAAGCAGTATCAGATGTAGGCAAAATCTTCAATATTTGAAACTTGTTTGAGTAGCCATTGTTTTAAAGAAGCTGGGCTTGAGGGTGATTTTCAAGTTATGCTACGGTAACTTAGTGTGGTTTCAATTCGAACTTGATGTATAAGATTGTTTTAATCTATCTATAAATTCATAAATCCTGTTCTTATCTAATATTCCATCTATATTTATAGATAAATTTGAGATGAACTCCTTTTTACTTTTCTTTGGTGCCTCTCAGATTTTATTTTCTCAGATTTTATAAGAAACAAGAAAGGCTACTCAGAAGCAGTAGATATGGTGATAATATTCACTAGTGATTAGGAACTAATTACTGCTGAATAATCTGAGGCTACTAGCTCCTCCCAGTAACTAGATGCATAAGTGGAACATAAACATTTTGCATTTTTTGAGATAATAATGAGTATAATCACCAGGAAAAGCTAAAGGACTAAACGTGCATGTTTTGAGCTAAATCTAATGAGCAAATGGATGCAACCTCCTTCTACATTGACATCATGCATATGTTGCATTGATCTTGAACCATATAGACCTATTTGTAGTAACATGTTGGCAATATGACAGGAGGCCAAAATTTGTGAGAATCAGGTATAGCATTGAGAAACATGAAGAGTTTTTTAATGCACAAATTAGGATAACATTAGGGGTTTTGTATCGAATTGTTGTGTCTAGTGTATAAAAAACCTAAGAGTCATGTGGAAATTAAAGTACCTATCAAGTTCCACAACCGCGGTCATAGTGTGTGTTTTTTTTCTCTTGTGATAATATAAAGTTTAGGTGAGTTGGGTTCGGAGACTCATTAGTGTTAAGGAAGACTCTGTACTTATAGATCACTCACGACCCATTAAAGAGGTATTTAGGCTAGCAGCGGGAGTTGATTCCATGCTCTTGTGGGCTATGACTCAACTTCTTACTAACTAAGTCAACTTATCGTTGTTTCATCAGTATTGTAAAGTGACATCCAATAAAACACAAAAAAAAAAAAAAAATTCTTCATAATGGCATATAATAAAACAAGGAGGGAGTATTTTATTAACTTTGTTCGAAATTATAAAGCACTTTCCAAAAATAATTTTATCATAAATTATAAGTCAATTTACAATGTTAACATGAGTTTAGCTAAGTTGGTAAGGACAATGCATAATATATACAAGGTTTGGTTTCGAATCCCTGTCATCACAAAAAAAGACATTAATGACTCTTTTCATACCATGTCATTAATTATTAGTAATCTATCTTCTTTAAAAAAATTAATATCACCTCATAATGTCATCCATGAATGACACTTTTATAAATGATTTAAAATTTTATATTTTTTACCCTTCAATTCCCAGGAGAAAAAATACATTGATAATCTGAAGTTTGATCAGAAGGTAAATATAAACTGACAAAATATTGTTCCACCTAAAAATTAAACTCGACTCTTCTGAACAATTAATCATTGGTAGAGCTCAATAACCACTTGAACGTAATTGTTTGGTTATTCAAAATTTAATTCAAAATTTCACTTTGAATTAATTATATTTTTTAATTTGCGTGAAATTGTTAAAATGTTTTATAATTTCATATTTAATTGTTTTGATTGATTTGTTTTTTTTTAGAATTCATTTGCATCATCGCATACAATTGCATAGACGAATCACCTAAAGTAACTAAAATTCATATAAGAATAAGTGAGATCCATTTAATGATAAACGTTTTTTAATACCCATAGGAATATAACTCTGGATTAATGGTTAAATTAAAAGACTTAATTAATTTTTGTTTTTATGAATAAAAGGCTAAATTATTTATGTTTATCATATAAGTAAAATACATTTACTTAATTTCTTTTTATATATAACCGATCTCTCTCTCTCTCTCTCTCTCTCAATTTGCGATTTTCTCACTCTTGTTCGTTTCGTTCTAGCTAACTGTTTGTTCATCATCGTCTCTGTCGCGTTTCTCTAAATTAATTAAATAAACATATTTTATACTATTATTGTATACACCTATATAACTACAATCACATATTTTGGGGAATGATACTAGTAGGTTCACATTTTGAGTGATAATTAAGTGCAGCTTCACCAAGGAAAACGTGATCCTTTAAAAGACCAATAGGCCACTAACTATAAAGGGGGTGGAAGGGTCAATTAAAACAATTGTCCATAGTTATGATTCAAGGTATACTTGGATATTTTACTACAAAAGGGATGTTGTAGTTTTCAACTTGGCAAGTTAATTACTCCAAAACCAATTCACATCAGTATCAATATCAATACTGTTTATTAATTTTCTGCATACTATCACATTCCAATTCCTATACTAAAAATACATTTACAACGATAGTTAGGTCAATCCACCGAAACTGAGACTCTACTAAAAATTCAATCCTAAATTATAGCTAAAAAATTGCTCTTCTTCCATCCAAAATTGTTCTCTTTCATACAACGATAGTTAGATCACTCTAGATTACAACTCGAATGAGTTAAATCACTCAACATTACAATATGTGTTTACAAACAAATTTTAAATATATATTTACCTTTAGTGACCATTTTTTTCATTTACTCTTTTTGCATTTGTGCAAGGGTAAAATAATTAATTGTTAAGGAAAGAGTATGATAATTGACAACAAATAGTTCATATATAATATGCAATTCGTTGGTAAAAGAATAATAGTGAAATTTGTTTTTTTTAAAAAAAAAACCTTTAAATTTTAAAACGATGTATGCATAGAAACTATTTTTTTTTAAAGAAGAAACAATTGTTTAAAACGACGTATAAATAGAAACAAAATTTTCTTAATAGCTAATTGAAAAGAAACAAAAGTAGGAGTAACTAGCAATAATAGTTTTTAAAATATGTAATTAACATCTTCATAACACTTTCTTGACTTTTTGTCAAGTAGTATGCTACTGGAGCTCACACATTTTAATTGTGAAGGAGTGGAGAGTAGAGGTTCAAATCTTAGTCCCTATATATATTATATAATGTCTCATCAACTGAATTAAACTCACGTTTTAATAGTAATTGTCTGGCTTCATTCGACACAAATTATGCATCTAGTCTTATAATGAGATGTGATATTTGAACATCCATTTTTTGACAACTTTTGTGATAACTTTCTTACGTTAGTTCTCGCTCTTCACTTCTTTCTCTCTAGTTTAGTCTCCCGATTCATCTATAAACACAATAATATGATGCACCATTTACACATTATCACTCGACCCTTATCACTCCCTTCCTCTCTCAGTTTTCCTCCACAAATCTTGTCTCAAACACTGTTAACGTTAAAAGCAACATACATAAAATAACACAGCTACCACAGTACAAGCTAGAAGGTTGTGCCAATTATTGAATAAATGGCAACATTCACTATAGGTGAAGCATCTTCTTCCTCTCCATGCAGTTCAAGTTCAACCACAAAGTTATGCAGTTACCACGTGTTTTTGAGTTTTCGAGGAGAAGATACACGCAAAGGATTCACTGATCATTTACGTGCTGCCCTTGAAAGAAAAGGGATCACAAGTTTCAGAGATGACAAAGACCTTGAGAGAGGGCAAGTCATTTCAGAAAAGCTAATCAATGCAATAAAAGATTCTATGTTTGCCATCACTGTTCTCTCACCAGATTATGCTTCTTCCACTTGGTGTTTGGATGAGCTTCAAATGATCATGGAGTGCAGCAATAACATGGGTCTTGAAGTTTTGCCAGTCTTCTATGGTGTGGACCCATCTGATGTAAGGCATCAAAGAGGAAGCTTTGAGGATGCTTTCAGAAAACATCAAGAGAAGTTTGGTCAACACAGTGACAGGGTTAACAGATGGAGAGATGCTTTGACACAAGTTGCCAGCTACTCTGGATGGGACTCCAAGGGCCAGTAAGTTTGTTATCTCATCATTATATAGACATGGTTGTTTTTAAGCTCTTGATCTTAATGTTGATTGTGGAATTCATTGATGAGATCCGTTTGATTAAAGAGATTGGAAAGTTCAGTTTTCACATATTATTTAATTATTTTGGTGCTAAAGCTAAACCCACAAAAGGTAAAGTAAGAACTTATATTTTTAGTTGGAAAACTGCTGTTCACACAAGTTATAGGGCTGAAAAACAATAGTAAAATACCAAAATACCCCCTCTGCAGTTAACTGCCGAGGAAAAGCTCGGCAGTTAACTACCAAGGAAAATGAAAACCCATAATTATCATCATCATCATCGATCTCAATTTTTCCTAAGCTTCACTCGTATCGATCTCAATTTTTCCTTGCAACCTTGAGATATGAGCTCTTTTTCCGTTTTAGCTTCATCGGTTTCTTTGACTAACTACTAATGATCTTGCTTTTTCCACTGCAGCAGATGCAGCTTCTAGCTTAGATTTTGTTCTTAGAACCTTTGAATTGAGATTTTGAACCAACGAATCGTTTTTCTTCAAGCGAGCCGTTTCCTTAGTTACATGTTTCAGCTCATTTCTTATAACATCCATAGAAGCCATAAACTGAAAACCTTCATCTCTACCATGAAAGAAAGAGCTTTAACAGCAAAACATAGTTCATCGATGATGATGATAATTCTGGGTTTTCATTTTCCTCGGTAGTTAACTGCCAAGGTTTTCCTCGGCAGTTAACTGCATCCGGTTTTATTTTTCCTCGGCAGCTAGCTGCAGAGGGGGTATTTTGGTATTTTACTAGTGTTTTTCAGCTCTATAACATGTGTGAACAGCAGTTTTCTTTTAGTTGAATGTGTTTCAGCTTTTACCTTGGATCAAAAGGTAAAATAAGAACTTATACTTTTAGTTTGTTTCAATTTATTTGCTTATGGTTTGGTTGTTGGCTGCTTCTGTTTGATCTGAACAGGCATGAGGCATTACTAGTTGAAAGCATTGCTCAACACATACATAGAAAGCTGGTTCCTAAATTGTCATCTTGTACAGAGAACCTTATTGGGATTGCTTCAAAGGTGGAGGAAGTGAACAAGCTCTTAGGTATGGGGTTGAATGACATTCGCTTTATAGGCATATGGGGTATGGGTGGCATAGGCAAGTCAACTATTGCTAGAGCCGTCTATGAAGCAATCCGATGTGAATTTGAACTTACTTGCTTTCTAGAAAATGTTAGAGAGATATCTGAGACAAATGGTTTAGTTCACATACAAAGACAACTTCTTTCTCATATGAGTATAAGTAGAAATGATTTTCATAATTTGTATGATGGCAAAAAAACATTACAAAACTCTTTCCGTAGAAAAAAGGTGCTACTTGTTCTTGATGATGTGAATGAATTAAACCAGTTGGAGAATATGGCTGGGAAGCAAGACTGGTTTGGTCCGGGAACTAGAGTAATAATCACAACGAGAGATAAACACTTGTTAATGGCACATGGAGTACATAAAACTTATGAGGTTTGGATGTTATTCCAAAATGAAGCTCTTAATCTCTTTTGTTTGAAAGCCTTTAAAGGAGATAAACCACAAGAAGGCTATTTGGATTTATCCAAAGAAGTGGTGGACTATACTGGTGGTCTTCCATTGGCACTTGAGGTGTTAGGTTCCTATCTCTATGGAAGAAATGTTGATCTTTGGGATAGTGCCATTAAAAAAATAAGAAGTGTGCCTCTACGTAAAATCCAAGATAAACTGGAAATAAGTTATGAGAGCTTAGATCCAATGGAGAAGGATATATTTCTTGATATTGCCTGTTTCTTCAAGGGAATGAAGATAGATAAAGTAATAGATATATTAGAAAATTGTGGCTATTTCCCCAAAATTATAATTCAAGTTTTGATTGACAGATCTTTGATAACTCTAGATTGGGTTAATAGTACATTGAGGATGCATGATTTGCTTCAAGAAATGGGCAGGAATATTGTATTTCAGGAATCTCCGAATGATCCTGGCAGACGTAGCAGGTTATGGTCTAAAGAGGACATCGATTCTGTGTTGACAAAAAATAAGGTGGTTACTATTTTTTCTGCCACTGTTGGATAATTGGTTTTACATGAAGTAAATATATATTTTATTTTACATTAAGATACACACAAGGCAATACCTACAAAAAAATTTTTGTTTAAAATTGTGTCCCCCTCATTCTATGTTGAATAAAAATCACTGACATTCTAAAAGATTATGATTTTGTAGGGAACTGAAAAAATTTGCAGTGTAGTTCTCAACTTACTTCAACCATATGAAGCACGCTGGAGCACTGAAGCATTCTCAAAAACAAGTCAGATAAAATTGCTCAACTTAAATGACGTGCAACTTCCTATTGGCCTCAGCTGCCTTCCTTGTTCGCTGAAAGTTCTTCAGTGGAGAGGATGTCCTCTAAAGACTCTAGCACAAACAAATCAGCTGGATGAAGTTGTTGACATTAAATTATCTCATAGCAAAATCGAAAAACTTTGGCAAGGAGTATATGTAAGGTCCTTTTACCAAGAGATCTATAAAGTTTTATCACTGTGACATTTGATGCTGATAATCTTTTCATATTTTACAATTTTGAGCAGTTTATGGAAAAGCTGAAGTATCTGAATTTGAAATTTTCCAAGAACCTAAAGAGATTGCCTGATTTTTCCGGGGTTCCAAATCTTGAAAAATTGATTCTTAAAGGCTGCTCAATCCTAACTGAGGTTCATCCATCCCTTGTACACCACAAGAAAGTTGTTCTGGTGAATTTAAAAGACTGCAAAAGTCTTAAATCTCTTCCAGGGAAGTTGGAGATGGGTTCCCTGAAGAAGTTAATTCTTTCAGGCTGCAGTGAATTTAAATTCCTTCCAGAGTTTGGGGAAAAAATGGAAAACTTATCAATCCTTGCTTTAAAAGGAACAGATATAAGAAAACTTCCCTTATCACTTGGAAGCCTAGTTGGACTTACTAATTTGAACTTAAAGGACTGCAAAAGTCTTGTTTGTCTTCCGGATACCATTCATGGATTGAATTCCCTCATTATTTTGAACATTTCTGGATGTTCAAGACTTTGTAGATTGCCAGATGGATTAAAGGAAATACAGTGTTTGAAGGAACTTCATGCCAATGATACTGCTATTGATGAACTACCTTCCTTCATTTTCTATCTAGATAATCTTAAAGTATTATCATTTGCTGGTTGTCAAGGGCCACCGGCAATGTCAACGAACTGGTTTCCCTTCAATTGGATGTTTGGGAGTCAACCAGCTTCCACTGGATTCAGATTACCAACTTCTTTCCTGAGCTTACATTCTTTGAAATATTTAAACCTAAGTTATTGTAATCTTTCTGAAGAGTCGGTCCCGAATTATTTTCACCACCTATCATCTTTGAAGTCTTTGGATCTAACTGGTAACAATTTTGTTATCATACCAAGCAGCATTTCTAAACTTTCAAGACTGAGATTTCTTTGTCTAAATTGGTGCGAACAGCTTCAATTGTTGCCAGAGCTTCCATCAAGAATAATGCAATTGGATGCAAGCAATTGTGATTCATTGGAAACTCGTAAATTCGATCCAACAGAGAGCTTTATGAAGGTATGTATCCATTTGATTTATTTGTAACTGTATAAATTATTGAAGTACTTTCATGGTGATACATTAAGTTAATCAATGTGTAACACGTGCCGCAAATAGAATATGAGCTGTATGATTAACTTGGCTGTGAAAATTTCAGCCTTTGGGTGCATGACATAATCTCCCATCTTGTTACATATTAAACTTCACACAATTATGTGCTGCAGGGACGCTGTCTACCGGCGACCAGATTTGACATGCTTATCCCATTCCCAGGGGATGAAATTCCATCTTGGTGTGTTCCTCAAGGATCTGTTTCCTGGGCTAAAGTACATATCCCTAATAATTTGCCGCAAGATGAATGGGCAGGATTTGCATTGTGTTTCCAACTAGTGAGTTATACCTTCCCACCTGAATTGTGCAATCATGAGATTGATTGTTATTTGTTTTCACCTAATGGTAAGCAGCTGATCTTGATCAGCACCAGGAGATTACCTCCTATGGATCCATGTTATCCTCACCTTTATTTTCTCTACTTGTCCATTGAACAATTCCACGACAAAATTCTCGAAGATGATTATTGGGATGGCGTTGAATTTTCATTGAAATGTTATTGTTGCCATTCATTGCGAATATTCAGTAGTGGCTGCCGTTTGGTGTGCAAACAAGATGTTGAAGTGTTTCAAGATCAAACAGTCGTCAGTCCTTGACAATAGCATCATTCATTCTGCGATGAACATGGAGCTTCCTGGGGCAAAATGAAATGAATTTGACCAACAAAATGCTACACAAGCAAAAAACTTGCAGAAGCAGTATCAGATGTAGGCAAAATCTTCAATATTTGAAACTTGTTTGAGTGGCCATTATTTTAAAGAAGCCGGGCTTGAGGGTGATTTTCAAGTTATGCTACGGTGACTACAGTTTATATTACTGAAATTCAGTCAAAGAAAATCTCTGTTACTTAGAGTGGTTTTAATTTGAACTTGATGTATAAGATTGTTTTAATCTATCTATAAATTCATAAATCCTGTTCTTCTCGAATATTCCATCAATATTTATAGATAAATTTGAGATGAACTCCTTTTTACTTTTCTTTGGTGCCTCTCAGATTTTATTTTCTGATAAAATGATGTACATTTTTCTATATATAAGAAACAAAGAAAGGCTACTCAGAAACAGTAGATATGGTGATAATATTCACTAGTGATTAGGAACTAATTACTGTTGAATAATCTGAGGCTACTAGCTCCTCCTAGTAACTAGATGCAGAAGTGGAATATAAACATTTTGCATTTTTTGAGACAATCTAATGAGCAAATGGATGCAATGCAACTTCCTCACATTGCCATCATGCATATGTTGCATTGGTCTTGAACCATATAGGCTTATCTGATTTAATCTCTTTCTTTCTTGTGATATAGACCTCTTTGTAGTAACATGTTAGCAATATGACAGGAGTGCCAAAGTTTGTGAGGATCAGGTATAGCACCGGGAAACATGAAGAGTTCTTGAATGCACAAATTAGGATAACATTAGGGGTTTTGTATCTGAATTGTTGTGTCTAGTGAATAAAAAACCTAAGAGTTGTCATGTGGAAATTAAAGTACCTATCAAGTTCCGCAACCGTGGTTGTAGGGTGTTTTTTTTCTTTATATAAAGTTTTGGTGAGTTAGACTCACGGTTATTAGTCATTAGGGTGAATAAAGACCTCTAGACTTGGAACGCGCTACAAGAGGTACCATCAAAGAGGTCTTCAGGCTAGTAGTGGGAGTTGATTCCATGCCCTTGTGGGCTATGAGTCAACTTCTAATTAAGTTGACTTATTAATGTTTCATTGATACTATAAAATAACATAATAAAACGCAATTGTTATTTTCTTTTCAAATTGATATAATAAAGCAAGGAGGGAGTATCTTACTACCTCCCTCCCAAATTATAAAACATTTTCCAAAAATAATTTTATCATAAATTATAAGTCAATATACAATATTAATGAAACATGAATGTTTTTTTCATATCATGTCATTAATTATTATTAATGTATTTTCTTTAAAAAAATTAAAATTTCCTCCCAATTTAAAAACAATTAAAATCTCCGCTAAATATCATCTATGACTGACACTTTTATAAATGATTCAAAATCTTATTTATCTGTGTTAATCTTAGGTTCTCGGGAAAAAAAATATTAACAAAACGTTGTTCCACCTAAAATTAAACTTAAGTTCTAATGAACAATTAATACTTGATGAAGCACATTAACCGAACCTAATTGTTTTTAATTCAAAATATAATTTCATATTTAATTGTTTTGATTGATTGTTTTTTTAGAATTGTGCAATTACATAGAACAGTCTCATTAAAGTAACTTAGATTCATTTAAAAATAACTAAAATCCATTTAATAACGTTTTGTGATGCGCAAAGGGAATGTAACTCTGGATTATTATTTTTTTGGTTACATTGTGTATGTTTGTAAGTTTGCATTAAATGGTTAAAAGACTCAATTTTACTAGTATTTTTTTATTTATTTTTTGGAATAAATGACTCAAATATTTATCATATAAGTAAAATACCACATTTATTTAAAAAAGATTATATACAAGTGATTTCTCTCTCTAAATTTGCGATTTTCTCACTCTTGTTCGTTTCGTTCTAGCTAGCTGCGTTCATCACCGCCTCTGTCAACCATGGCGTTTCCCTACATGGAAGCTGTTGTTGGTGAGCACCCTTCATCTCACGCTTTCTTTTTCTCCTTTTTCTTTTCATTCACCTTCTGGATCATGCAATTTCCATCAAAGTTTCTATCTTTCTACGAAATTACGTTTTTTTATGGCTTTATGAATGATTAGGGTTTAGGGTTTATCCATCTTCTGAATTCTTGGGTTTTTCCGTTAAATTTAGCCCCTTTTCTTTGATCTTTGAATTGAAAATGGAAACCCCTTTTGATGAAAATGAAAATGGAAATCTCTTTGGTTTCCCACCATTAATACAGTGTTTTGTGTTCTGTTATTAGTTAACTATAAATTGAAATGAAGAAACCTAGAGTTGGAAATAGGGTTTTTAATTGTGAAATTATAATTGTGATTTTCTGGCTGATGGGATCGACAATGTCACCTTTTGTGGTGGCTGTTGCAGTTAAGAGTGGATTTTGATTAAGAATTATGGAATCAAACTATTGATAGAGGTTTGGATTTAAATGTTGTATCTTTAGAGATGATTCTTGATAGTGGAATTGACCTTATCGAAAAAGGCATTGGTGGTGGTTGTTTTCCATCCCCTATGGTATGTTTGGAGGAAAGGGGAAGATTTATTTTTCTTTGATAAATTAAGGAATAAAATCTTTATGAAATTTAATTGAGTGTGATTGAAATGTTGTATAGTCATCTACATGTTTTTATATTTTATTTTTTAAATCTCAATTATATACTCCATCCAGACATACCTTGAGGGGGGGTATGTTTGGGAGTTGGGTTTTGGAGGGGAGGGCTAAGTCTATATTTTGAATTATATTTAATATTTTATAAAAATTGAAAGAACATGTGATAAATGATCATATAATACTTCAATCACACTTGATTCTTTTTTAATAACATTTTATAATCTCCTTAATTTAAAAAAGAAAAGTAAGATCTGTTTTCCTTTTCCCTCCTAAACTTGATTCCCATACACCATAAGTCATCATGCTAATTTGGCTAAATTTATTAGTTGCTTGGTCTTGTGTTGTTTCTTAATTGGGATTTTAAATTAACTTAGCTGGTTTAACACCTCCAATGAAATGTTGGGTTTGGTTGTATGAACATAATCATTTTGAATTTGATGGGAGTCACGGAAATATTTGGCTGTGGTTTAGTGTTCCATAGCAGTTTTCTTGTGGAAACTTTTCTGTAAATAATGGCAATAATAAACCGTTGTAACCAAGTGTGCAATAAACAGGAATTCTGTTAGGGTTTGATAATATAGAAAACTATGGGCTTACGGCCACAGACATAAGTGAAACAGATGAATGAATATCACAAGCAACTGCTCAAAGCCAAACTGTAATGCATCTTAATGGTTGTTGTTCCTGAGATTCATTAGATCCTACCACCAATCAGTCTCTTCTCTCTAGTCCAGTTTTACCCTTATTCTTATTGAGAATCTTTGTTGTTTCTTGTGTCATTCAATTTGTCCTACTTCTGACTGTCCACTATTGTTTTCTTGCACTCCTTTAGTAGTTTTGCACAGGTGAAATATTGAAAATAAAATATAGGATTTAACTGATCCTATCCATTTTCAGGGTTTATGATATTGATGTACATTTTTGAATCTTACTTGGATTTGCGACAACACAAGGCACTCAAACTTCCTACTCTTCCAAAGTCTTTAGAAGGAGTAATCAGCCAAGAGAAATTTGAGAAATCTAGAGCCTATAGTCTTGATAAGAGGTTGGTTCTTTCTCACATATGAATTCCTTTCATTGGATGAGGGTTACATATTGCAATCTCAAACTTGCTTCTGGGAATTTTCTCACAATTGCAAATTTCTGTTAACTGTCTTTCTCACTAGCATTCTTACACCTGACATGACCATTTCTTTACTTTGTCCAGCCACTTCCATTTTGTTCACGCGTTGGTTACAATCGTCACAGACTCTACGATTTTGTACTTCAAAGTATTGCCCTGGTTTTGGAAGGTGAGAATTTGGTGCAGTGTTTATGAAGTACAAACTCATATCTTCCCAATCTAAAATTGCTATTTGATGTCTATTGATTGCAGAAATCAGGAGATTTTGTGACATTAGCTGGTCTCAATGCAGAAAATGAAATATTTCATACCCTTGGCTTTTTAGCTGGTTTGATGATCTGGTCACAGGTATGTTTTTGGCAGTTCTTATTTCTAGAGACTAAAGTAACTTTGGGTTTGTTGAGATCTATGTTAGTGGGCTACTTATCTTTTGCGGTTGAGTTAGGTTTAGCACAAGTTCTAAGATGACATCAAAGCCTGTTTTAAATTTGTTGTGTGACCTGACCATCCACTTTTGTCCATGCTCCAGATGCCTAGGATTAGGCAGTGTGTTGAGATCTCTGGAATTGGACCACTACATTTATCCGTGCTCCTGACATCTAGTCTTAGGCGTGCTCCTGACATCTAGTCTTAGGCACGAGCTGACATCTTTTGATCCCAATCAGCTAGAAATATAGTTTAAGTAGTTGTTATAAAACTTGTGATAGCTTTTAGGCCCAATTCAAATTCTAAGAGGGTTTATCATGCGTAATGGAGACTACCAGTTTTACTACATGTTCCAACTTCGCCAAAACTGTGAATGTTTTGTATCCTCTGCTGGAGCATTATGTTTTGGAATAAAGTTTTCATTTGTATTACATTTTTTATTTCAGAGGATTAGTGGTGTATGCTAGCTTTCTGGTGCTTGTGTTAAATGTGCATTGAATATCATTATCAATCTTAATAACATCTTTATTTCAATGAAATTTATTGTGCTCTTCTACCTTTTGTGCAGACAACTGATTTGCCTTTTTCTCTTTACTCAACCTTTGTGATTGAGTCCCGTCATGGCTTTAATAAGGTTCGCATCCTTCCTTCAAATCAACCATCTGTCTAATATTTCATCGTCCTTTCTAGTTCACTACTTTTGAGTTTGATTTGATATCTCGATTTTTCTAATATTGATAAGTTTATCTGTTGTAAACTTCACCTTACATTTTTATCATCTATCCTACAGCAAACACCATGGTTATTCTTCAGGGACATGATTAAAGGAATTTTTCTTTCCATAATAATTGGTCCTCCAATTGTGGCTGCAATCATTGTAATAGTACAGGTAAATTGTTGCGCAATCATTACCAAATTAGCTTTAGACAATTAAATTTGGCTTTCCTAGCTCTTGTTGATTTAAAGTTACTTTTGGTTGTGATATTTACTACGTTCTGTTATATGTCTTTACTTCACTTTATTTGCCAGAGTTTTTGGCTCTTTGCTATATCTCTTAATGTTCATCTGAATTTTTGCAGAAAGGAGGTCCATACCTGGCGATCTATCTTTGGGCATTTATGTTTGGTCTTTCTCTTGTGATGCTAACAATTTATCCAATTCTAATAGCTCCACTCTTCAATAAGTTCACTCCTGTGAGAATTTCTGACTTGGCAATATTTTTGACTAAAATGATATATAATATGCACGTTCCTTATTTGTTTAATTTATATTGGGTTTATTACTTCAAACTCTCCTCAAAGTTGGTGTCAATTACAGTCAAATCTCTTTGATTGAATAACTACACTCACACATACCACCGTGAAATAGACGTTATTAGGAACACTCGGTCATTTGAGGGAAATGCCTAGTTTAGCCCAATATAAAGAACTCCTTTGATCCTAAATTGGTAAAGGTTTACCAATTTGGGATCAATGGATTGATTGTGTACCACAATGGTTTTGACTTGTGAGGTTGGAGAGGATATGGGGACCCTGTGTTTTGAATTGTGTGATTAGGATTGTGGTATGGGATCTAGTTCCGAAGGGGGAAATCAAAAACATCTGGAGCCAAAAACAGGGAGTAATCTTTTGGTTTGATGGCTCACAACTCACAACATTGACAAAGGAAAGACCAACAACCTGCTGGCGTTGGTTTAATGACTGGCTGGCATCACTTGAAGGGTGCTTATAGCGGTTGTTTGGGACAGAATTCTAGGGCTTTGTTTTGAAATTCTCTTTGATGCTTGGGGCTGGCAAATCTTTATGACCTTTTTGGGTAGATGATGTAGGTCTGGTTCATCTAACAAAGAGCAATGTCTTTTTGTATCTAAAAGTTCTTTGCTGTTGGACCGATTGTTGCACAGCCTAGAGAAAAGGCACAAAAGTTTATACTCTGTTTTTATTTAAAAAAACCGGAAAAATACAAAAGTCACATATTTGTAAATGTAATTTTTGAAATTAACAGAGTTGAGTCTAATTTTTGAAACAAAGAGGGTGTTACTGTAATGAGTACAAACCGCAGGGACGTTAATGTATCTTTTGATTTAATTTCTCATTTATTCCCTAATATGGTATTCTGGTCACCAGCTTCCAGATGGTCCACTCAGGGAGAAAATTGAGAAACTTGCTTCCTCCCTCAATTTTCCATTAAAGAAGTTGTTTGTTGTTGATGGATCCACAAGATCAAGTCACAGCAATGTAAGGAATATTGAACTCCTGTATATTCGTATCAATAGTTACACTCAATGTTATGACTTATGAGTTATGATGCATATTTTTACTGTAATCTAAAATACGTTCTCACTTTTATAGAACTTTAAAGTTTCTTCTTTGCTTGTCTGTTTTTATAAATACTTTGCAGGCCTATATGTATGGATTCTTCAAGAACAAGAGGATTGTGCTTTATGACACATTAGTTCAACAGGTTAGAAAATACTAACTGAAGAAAGTTGTTTCATCTTTCAGACTATTATATTGTTTTTGAGCTTTAGAACAGTTTTATTCTATAAAAATCTTGCTCTTTATCTAGCTGTTGCTAATTGAAAATTCTACAAAATTGTCAATCATAATTTTTAAGTTTATTTCAAATTTCAGTAGCATTATAATATTTTTTACTCCCTCCGTTTCAAAATGAATGTCGTTTAAGGTTGTTACACACACATTAAGAAATGCAATAATGCTGTCCAAAGACAAGACATTTTTACTAAAATAGCCTTGTTAACTATTGGTGCATTTTCCATCATTATAAATGAAAGTAGAAAATGATAATTTGGAAGTTGTGTGCATAGTAATAATTAAGAGGTACTATTGGAAAAAGGTAATTAATACTACATTAAAAAGTGAGAAGGACATTCATTTTGAAACAAATTATTTGTGCTGAAGTGACACTAATTTTGAAATAGAGGGAGTAGTAGTTTAGTGTCCATATCAAATTCTCTACAAGAGAGTTGTGGTTATATTTTTTTGTAAGATATGATTGATTGTTACATTGTAAATGATGTTATGCAGTGCAAAAATGATGAGGAAATTGTTGCTGTTATTGCCCATGAGCTTGGACACTGGAAGCTCAACCATACTGTGTACACCTTCATTGCTATGCAGGTTTGTGTAACAGCATTCTTGAATTGAAAATGAATAGTTGAATGCCTCTGTAATGATTATCCATGGAAAATAATTTGTGCTGTTCACTTTGTGCATCTGTAAACAATTTATATGACTTGTTATTACGCAATGCATTTGATGTAGCTTTAAACAATCTATATGGCAAGGCCAAGTGGTGCTATGGACTTACAAATTCAATTAAAGTACCTCTGTAGAACTCCTTTAGAAAACAGATGTATGCTTCACTTGGGTAATCTTAAAATATCAATTTATTAGAAGATGGTAGACCCTCTCTTGTTCTGTCTGTCAAAGACAACCTTCGTTCTAGTTTTTTGTCATGTCAAGAGTTAATCTTCAAAGGAAAAGACATTGCAATATTTGACTATGAGATTATGTTTAATTTATTTGATCTATTGATGTTTGTGTGACATTTTTCTTAAAATCTGATGTAGATTCTTACACTCTTGCAATTCGGAGGATATACGCTAGTGCGTAATTCAACTGATCTGTTCCAAAGTTTTGGGTTTGATACACAGCCAGTCCTTATTGGACTCATCCTATTTCAGGTACTTTTAAATATTACGGTCTATCTTGATTTCTATTTCGATGCACATCTTATTATATAGCACGACTGGGATATACTGTCAAATTTTTGTGCCAACATTCTGATGATGTTGTTTTTTATTTTTGACATAATTTATTTCATGTTTAAGCATTCTAATTTTAAGCCTTTTATTTGCTTGCCCTCCTCATAGCTATTATGAAATTCAATCTCTAAACACTGGCTTAAACGTGATGGTTATATTTTTTTAAGCATGCACCCCATGGCATGGTCTAGTATCCAATATGAATCTGGACAAGTGTGAAAACTGAAAACTCACTAAACGGTAGGAACTATAGGCAGCAGCTTAGACTAGAAATCAGGAAGAAAAAAAAGTAGGACGATTTCAATGGAATAGAACCGTTATACTTATAGTTATAATCCACTGCTTACTTGGCAAGTTGCATATTTTGGGCTGCCCTTTACTGAAATGGAGTCTCCACAAGGGCAGCAAGTGCAAATGCTGCTTCCGTGTTCTCAGACATAACCTTTGTGCAAACTACTCCCTCTGCTGTTTATTATTATAAGAAAAACCAAATAACAACAAATCAATGAGATTATTAATCGTAAGTTTTTGATAATTTTTCCTGATATACCCCTGTAGTAAATTGTGAGACATTAAATGCACCTATTATATTAAAAAACAACTTTAAATGAGGGTAAAAACGTCTTTTAAGCAATAAATACACCTAAATTCTGACTTTTTCTTATAAATAGGACAAAAAAAATTCTAAAATCATCTTATAAAAAGGACTGGAGGTCGTAAAAAATAAAACGGTAAAAAACTTGATAATTTATCAATTTCATGAGAACAAATTTCATAATACTGAAATGGATTAAATAAGGTTTTTGTCCCTGTAAATATATCAAATTTTGGTTTTCGTCCCTAAAAAATAAAATAAGATGTTTTCATCCTCACAATTTTTTGTTTTATTTTTGGTTCCTAATGAATATAATTTTGACATTTTTTTAACATAATATAAATACATAAATGTTGAACATAATAAACGGACATAACATGCATACATTTTGAACATAAAAGAGTTATAATCTTGACATTTACATGAATATAAAGTGGTCATTAAGGACCAAAAACAAAATAAAAAATTTGTGAGGATGAAAAGATTCAATTTAATTGTTTATGGACTAAAATCAAAATTCGTTTTATTTATAGAGACGAAAAACTTATTTAACCCTACTGAAATTAAGACTAATTTTCTAAAATATGGTAGGCTATATGCATTGCTGTCTTTTCTTTTTTACTTTTTAATAATAATATTGAAGTCTCCATCAAATTTATAACCACCACTATTGCCCTCGTATGGAATTGACTGGTTCTAGAGTATCACAACTATCTAATCAGTTCATATACTAGTTTCCGAAGGACATTACGAGTGTTTTATTTATTCAGTTTGCAGGAGGCTCAAAGTTTGAACCTCCACGCAAGTATTCCTTTAATTTCACCATTGGAGGATTTATTTCAAAAGCATTAACATCCTGTTCCCTTGATTTATTTGCAGCATACTGTTATTCCACTCCAACAATTAGTCAGCTTTGGTCTGAACCTTGTGAGCAGATCATTTGAATTCCAGGTTACATTCCTTTGCCTTTTTCTCTTGTTATTCCACTCCTTTCTCTCTTGTTCGGGTGAAAATGGGTGTGCTGAAAATTGCAATGTATCAAGTTTATTTGTTATTCAATCCAATTACATTGCCGTTTTTCACCTACCCCTTTTAGTCTCATGCATTCACGTTTTCCGTCTCCATTTGACTTTGTTTATTTGTATCTTCCTACGTAGGCTGATGGCTTTGCTAAGAAGCTTGGATATTCATCTTCTCTACGAGCTGGTCTTGTGAAATTACAGGTGACATTTCAACATCTTCGCTTCATTTTCTTGGTTTGATGCAAGTTTTACCTGACTGCGTTAACATTATTCACTGTGCTGTCTTTCAGGAGGAGAATCTGTCAGCTATGAATACAGATCCATGGTACTCTGCTTATCACTATTCTCATCCTCCCCTTGTTGAAAGATTGGCTGCACTTGACATACCAGATAAATCAGAGAAGTCAGAGTAGTGCAAGCAACCTATGGATGAAGAGCAGCAAAAATTCATTGTACTGCAACTTGCAATGATTTTAGTGCTATAATGTCTCACGGTTGATGACTTTTTTGTGTTCAGTTGCTTGTTTTGCACACTGCTAGGCCTCACAGGATTATAAGCTGATACAATATGTAGTGACGTTATCATAGGAGTAGAGTACTATATTTTACAAGTTTATCTTTTAAACCATCTTACTACTATACATTAAAATCATGGGTTGCTTAACCTTGATTAGGTTTCTGAATTTGATATGAAAACTTTTAAAATACAACTCTACTAACATTCATTTGTTTTAAGTAACTATTGTAGTTCTTTTAATGTAATTATTTTTTTATCAAAAGGGATAAATTATTTAAAGTAAACAGTTTTTAAACCTAGAGTATTTGAAAGAACTTAACATGAAAACTTGATTAAATATTTCGAAGATTTGATATAAATCGTTTACCAGACTCCTAATCCAAGTCTACACTGCTGCTGTTCCTCCTGTAAATCCATCTTGCCCTTTAGATTTTCTTCTCACTCCTTCAAAGCAAGAACTGGTCACTTTCTCTAAAATTGAAACATGGGTCGGTTGAGAAATTTGTTCTAATCGATATGGATGATATATAATACATACTGCATTTCACTGTCACTTCTTCACCTCTGTTTGGCACCATAACTTCTATGAAGTGAGATTTAGCTTTGATTTTACTTCATCTGTTTTCTGTTCAGATGTTCGTAAACCGTTGTATAAAGCTATATGTTTCTTTTTTGGGTAAAGTATACAGCTGTATGTTAGTAATGCTGAAAATAATAAAATAGAGAAAAATGCATAAAAATTTGTTGAGAATAGCAAATATTTATTTCTTTAAGAAATGGAATATAGATATATTAGCATGAGAGAGAGAGATATAGCATGTAGTTCAAATTCCTCCAAGGAAATGGATAAGTACCGTTTTAGTAGATAAATATGTAATAATAAGTGAAATGATGAATTTTATTGATACAAGAACTAAAAAGAGCACAAAAGTGAAAAGTTAGAAAACTAGCTTATGCTTCCTAAAGAAATTTACACGAGTTTTTTTTTTTCTTCCTACAACTTGGTTTATACATCAGTATGAGCTCTTCTTTACTACAAGTACAATTTACACTTACATTTTTAATTAATTCACATGACGTAGTAAGTGTTATATCCTTATCACAACACTATTCCTCCAATTGCCTCCACCTCATTGCCATTCTTGTATGGCTTCTTTCATGCATTTGGCAATTGCTTCAACATCCTTTGATTGCATGCACCATTCACATGAATGATTTCCGTTATTTTTTTAATGCTAGAACATAATTCATCAAGGATACTTGACTTATAATTCATCATTTGCATGTTAAGTGTATGACAATTCATAACTTGTCAAGAGCTAGATATTTCTCTCTTTGATTTTAATTGCCTTTCCACTTGTCTTGCTTAGTAGCATGAGATTTGATGCTTTGTGGAGTACTTTGATAAATGAAAATTTTCCAATATCTTGACATTGGAAAAGTATACTTGCAAGTTGGTGGACAGAATTCTATTATATTGTTCTTCATTGTATATTTTATCCATCTGGTTCATCCATTAATGAGAAATTTTGATTACTTATTCCAATAAAGGAATAAAAACAAAGTGCCTATAATTCTCTAATAGTTAATTTCGACTAAATGATTGTTTAAAACTTGGTCCTTTAAAACTCGTTCAACCCTTTTAACCCGTAACTCAAATTAAGTAGAGTTATCAAACTCCCTTTATTTAAATAATTGTGTTATTAGAAACATCCCTCATAACAAAATCTAAGCAAAAGAAATTCTAAAAGTCAAAAGTTTTTGTCTAAATTTTGAATTAAGTACATTCATTTGGCTTGTTGAATTTCTTTTGGAGTAGGTTGTAACAGATGAATCAAAATTAAACTTTATGCTAAATTTAATTACTTTAAAAGTTACTAAAGCATTTAAGAATTTTTAAATAGGATTTCAAACTAAAAAATTGCAATTTTGCCCCTGAAGTTCTCAATAATTTGTGATTAAGTCTTTGGAATTTTTTTTCAATTAGGTTCATGAACTTTTAAACAATTAGTAATTATATTCCTTGTATACTATTAAATAATTTATTCTTAAGTCTTTGAAGACTTTAATAATCTGTAGTTAGGTCCCTACACAGTGATCAAATTAAAAATTCTGTTACAACTTAAAAGGTACATTATAAAATGATGTAATTGCTTTAACTTTTCTGGAATGTGATTTTTATGCTTATGAGAGTATATATATATATTATTGATAGATTATTAGTGACTTTGAAAAAAAATACAAAAAGGATAAGATAGTGCTCAATGGCTAGTTTGGAATCATTTTCTTACTTCTATATTCAAAGTTTCAGGACCTATGTATATATTGGTGTTATCATTTCACATATTCCTTTCGTTCTGCAATAGATGACTCATTTGAAAATATGTAATTTTGACCGAACATATTTTGACCATATTTTTCTACTAATATACAAAGATAAATAATATCATATAAGATGTCGTTAGATTTGTCTCGATGAGTATTTTCAAAATATCAAATTTTCATAATTTTTTCTAATATATTATTCAAGATATTTAA
>Ga0315915_1002059_pt1 | contig 25035 bp, 14 predicted proteins | sample MpolbnodulesMG_FD_207738 | JGI IMG/M metagenome (GOLD analysis project Ga0315915, IMG submission 207738) | Medicago polymorpha root nodule microbial communities from Los Angeles, California, United States - branched nodules | ecosystem: Host-associated > Plants > Roots > Nodule | place: USA...
TGTAATAGTGTCACAGTATAATCTCAAGAGACGAAATTTAAATCCCTCGGCGAGGTTATATAATTGTCATTAATTAGTGTCACTTTGACTAATAAAAACTTGGCTCATGTTAACTTGTGCCCTAAGGACACATATTAAGGAATCTAAAAAGAGCAACTATGCATTGGAAAACATGACTCCGATATGATTTGATTGAATGTGTATTTTATTTTTTACAATGTCATTTCGTTCTATACAAATTAAATTCTACTCAATATGCTATTAAAATATTGATTATGAGAATAGCTACCAACTTATATGAAAATGGTTTGATCAAGTTTGATTTTAATCATGGAATTGGAACACAGCCTATAAATAAATGCATAATGAACTAATAAATGATAATCCAATAAACACTTAATTGTAATGTTTCTTCAATGAACCCAATAAACACTTAGTTGTAATGTTTCTTCGATGAACTTATGACATAGTATACCAATAGTTTTGAAATTTGAGAATTGGGATATGACTTGTAATTTACGGTGCATAAAGAAACCTTGCGGCAAATAATAAAAAAATAATAGACCCTTTGGCCACTTTTTTTTATTTACATTTTTTAAATGGTTGGTATAGAAGGAGAAAACAAGAAGATTGTTGTCTCCTTGAAAATAGAAGTTCATGGACATCCATTTTCTAATAAGTGAATAGGTTAAACGGTAACCTAATCGGTGTTGATTCGTAAAACAAAACAAGGGTTGAGTTTTGAGTCAACTCATATTCATCTTTAATTTTTTTTTCTCTTTGAATTTTTCAAACTTGTACCAATCATATGGTCACTCATATTCAAACTAGAATTTTTCAAACAACGGTTGAGGGTTGAGTTTGGAGTCACTCATATTCTCCTACTCGTTAGGACGAAAAGGACCATGAACTTCTAGTTCTAGAATATGGTAGAGTTAGCCAAAAGTGTAGCATATATAGCATTAGTAGTATACCATCCAAGATTTGCCATGGCAGATGGAAGACTCAAGACACCAGCTCCAACCATGGCAGTAACGTTGTGAAAAGCTGCGTACCACCATTTTGCATTCCTTGAAGAAGTAATGGGAAGCCAATCATCAATTGCCTTTTGTTCAGCTGTTCTTTTATCTATCTATTAAAGAGAAAAAAAAGTACACATCTAATCTCTTGAGCAAATTCAATAATCAAAACTAGATTTTTATTTATTTTTCATACAAATAAATTGTGAATAAATGCAAGACATAATAACATGTGTTCTCAATTTATGTTGTTAAGTTTACCTCTGGTTCTTGTGCTGAGAAAGAGACCTTTTCAGCCTCTGAAGTAGCAATTGGTTTTTCATTTTTTGGAGACTCGGTTCCCATGGTGGTTATTAAGACAAGTATGCGTGTAGTTTAATTTTTTTGGGACAAAGAGGAGAAATATATAATGAAATGTTGATAAATGATTTGATATGGGAAATGCACAATACTTCTGAAAGTGACTCCCAAGAAAAGTCCGTCCTAGTGTTGACACAAACAACGTATTCAAGCCGGCAATTTGTGTCACATATTATATATACTATATACTATGAATTAAAACTTAGTAGAAAGGGAAATTCATTCACAATAAAACAATCCAATAAAAAGTTGCCATGTGGCATTTGTCTTTAATTAGTTGAAATTTCTGTTTTGCCGTCTGTTGAAATTATTGATTATGAAGCATTATGCATTTCTGTTTATAAATATATGCTTGCTAAAGTTTAGTCTTTAGTAGTAGTGTTAGTTATATTATTGATCCGTGTAATCTGGTTGATTTCTCTGAAGAAAAGGGACGAGTAACCACTAACTACTCTTGCTGAGAACATTAATACCAAGTTTCATCCTAAGTTACAACACCCATCTGCCTTATTTGTGTCTTGAAATTAATGAATGATGGGCATGCGCGCGCGTGCACACAGGGTTTAGATTTTATTATTCCAATGCTATGATCAGAGAGCCAAAATCCCATAGGCAGCACGGCACATATTATTAACTAATTAACTGGACAAGAGAATTTTGAATCAGTTAATTTCTAATGTCTATAGATTGGCTTTGGTACAAAACCATTTTCTGATATATTTGTTACCTTGCAGCAGGACACTATAAAAGGAGCCAAGTGTAGCTGTGCAACTGAGATGACAGAAGAACAAGCATTATCGGAGCATCAAAGGATGTTTGTAGAGGCACATGACATAAGAACCTAATGCTGACCAGGATTCCAAAAAGTATCTAAGTGGAACTGAATGTTTGATAAGTCCAACATCAATTCTTGACACAAAAGCTTTAACCTCATTTGAGAGAGTCCTTTCTCAATTACCAATAGGAACAAAGCTTGTAGCTCAAGGAACAAAGTAGATTAAAAAACCATTGGACTTGGTCTTGTTGGTGTTCTAAATGATGAAACTTTTCATCAAAATTCCGATAATAAACAGAAAAGTTCTGTTTGGAACTGAGCTTAGAGTGAAAATCCCTCCCCTGCCAACTTCCACGTTTGAGTCAAAAACTGATGTTTTGAGTGGCAAAATCAAGGATTCACAAAAGAGTGTTCTTAGTTTTATTGATATGGAGTTTTTTGAGTGAACAGTAGCAATGGTTAATCTTACATTTATTATTAACTACTAACAAATTAAAAAAACAAACTGAACTAGTATTGGTGGGGTGCGCCAGGCCTATGCAATAGTGCAATGCATAGACGACACATGAGAAACCCAATAGCAAGCTATTGAAGTGGTCTCTCCCCCTCAAAAAAGTAATTTAATATCGTGTGACCCATTGGACCACATATCAGATATTAAACTGATAAGAACAGATACTACACTTGATCTTAGCCAAAAGGCCGAGAAAGGTATGAGTTGTAATGAGGCCTCGCGTCTGGTTTTATATCCACTGTCTACTCAGATCCTTTCTTCATTACCCGATGTAGGACTTTTATGCAGCAGCACCCTGGGACTCTTACACACTACTCCCATTTATCTGCTGCTAAGTTTCGTTTCCCTTACTTAAATTTTTAACATGATGCCTCCAATATCAAAATGGTAAAAAAATATCATATCTCAAATTTAAATAGTCTGCAATCAATCATACAAACTATGAGGCCACACACACAATTTTATTTTGAGTAATCATGATATTTAACAAGTTGAAGGCTATGTTCACAATCAGGAAATTCACTTAATAATTTGTGATTCTTTTACGCTACAAAATGGTGAACACAAGAAGAGGTTGGATCGTAGAAAAAACATGGTGAAGGATGCTAAGTTTTTCTAAGAAGAATGGTATCGAAAGAGTCCTCAAAGTATTGATACATTATAACAAGAACACTTTTGGTCATTTCTATTTACGAACGAGACTTATGTATGACGTTTGATCCATGTAGCCAGATCTACTTGATAAGATAAGACTTGGTTATTGTTTGATGTACTTGCTATTTGTTTATTTTCCTGCATTTTACTATATTATTGTTTGTATTTTGTTTCATGTGTTCTACTCCTAGGGGGATTCATATATCTGAATATTTATGTCCCGTTCATGTGTTTGATCTCTTTGTTTAATTGGGAGTATGGTGGCATGTGGATTAGAAGGCCTCATATAACTTAACAATGAAGTTCATGCCAGAATTTACTAATAAACAGTATGTAAAAGAACATCAATATATGAGCATAGCATAGAAGGGGTCGGTTCAGTTAACATGCTACAAACTCCAGTCTTTGGATTGGAAATTTGGAATAAGATCAAGGTAAAAAGAACATCAGTAATGGTGTGTGGAAAAATCAAGTTAATTAATGTCCAAAAGTTCATTACTGAATCTACACAAATAGTGCTTACACTACAACAAGTGTTTTGAATGAGACCAAATTACCGATGGAATATGCCCCAAAAATTAAAAATCCCTCTTAATGACCTACAAAGCTCTTACATATTTTGAAGGATACAAATGAATTGATTTAAAAGAAAGGATAAAAAATATTAACTAAAAACATTTAAGAGATTATTGTTTACAGAAATTTTTTAGAATGGCTAAAAACAAAATATAATTATTTAAAAGGTCCAACAATTGATTTAATTTAAACAATAGTGATTTAAAAGATCGTATTTCTAACATATTTATACATTTATGAAAGGATGTGAGCTATTACTCTTAAAGACGCGAATCTTGCAGAAGGATATGATCCTCGTCCTCATGTCGAGACTTCATATGTCAGAATTTTCTTCTTTGTCATTGTTCTCGTATAGGAAAAAGTTCCCACATACAAGCCCTTAATGGGGCAATCTTGGTGAGGATCTCCACACTCAAAGGTGAATTGCCATCAAATATAAGTTTGTAATTGTATGGAAGTTCATGGCTGAATTGGAATAGATTTGTGGTTATACAAATAAAGAACATATTTTAGAATTGATGTGGCTAAAATATATGATTCATGTCCCCGTCTCTAAATTCACTCCCTCTATTAAGAGATGTGTTGGTTAATTTACAATCCACACCAGCCATGAATATTTACCGGTAGAAATGCCAACTTAGTTGTAGTTTACTACAACAAGGTGAAACTCAATTTGTTTAGGATTCTGATGTTGCACTGCGTGCCTTAAAGTATCAACCGAATCAAATTAATGTTTGTAACCACGATGACGTAGAGAATGGTGGACAATATTGAATATTGTCATCTGTCGATTGATTCAGATAGACGTGTTTGGTTCATCTTGGTGAAACTCCAAAAATTCAATGACGCGACAACTATGTTCTTTATATTTAGTCAATATAATTCAGAGGGATCAATTGAGTTAGACACTTTCTTGATGAGATATGTTCATTTTATTCAAAAAAGTTTGAATCGATATATGACATACGAAGAAATCAGAATGTGCATAGATAAATCTGAAAACGAAATTAGTTTGGATCATCAATGATTTTGTTGTGTTTAATTATGTTGCTCCAACTATTATTGATTTATTGTTGACTCCCTTTACATTTTTGTATTATATTGTTGAAATTATCGTAATTGAAAACTTGAATTCTAGAATCCAAATAAGAGCAAAATGAAGATTTGGAGAGAATGCGAAATGAATGGAGGGTGGGAAAAGAAAAAGTCTCAGACAAACTTATTAAACTCTTTATAGGGCCCAAAAGAAGTAAGTTTGGGCTTACAGCATAATAACCAAAACCATTTCCAATGAACCAACATATAAATACACAATAATCAATCAGTGTCCTTGTCCTTCACTAGGGTTTTGGAATCGGCTTTGCGCATCTACAATGGTAACATCTTCTTCCTCTTCCATCCACCAATTCATATACGCTGGTTATGGTTATGGTTAGATTAACGTGTCTATGTGAATGAATTGCAGGGTAAGGGAACTGGAAGTTTCGGTAAGAGAAGGAACAAGACCCACACTCTCTGTGTCAGGTGTGGCCGCCGTAGTTTCCATCTCCAGAAGAGTAGATGCTCGGCTTGTGCTTACCCAGCTGCTCGTGTTAGGAAATGTAATTAGTCTTAATCTCTTGTTAATTTGGTTTGTAATTAGGGTTTATGTATGTTTGGTTTATTAATTCAGTTTGATTAATTAATCATTTTGATTTTAGATAACTGGAGTGAAAAGGCCATCCGTAGAAAGACTACTGGAACTGGTAGGATGAGGTACTTGCGTAATGTTCCTCGTCGATTCAAGAGCGGTTTCAGAGAGGGTAATTAATCTTTTTCTAGCTTAATATGTTCAATTTAGATTCTTAATGTTCAATTTAGATCCTTAATCATTGATTTGTTGTGGGTTTTTGAATACAGGAACTGAAGCTGCACCTAGGAAGAAGGGAGCTGCGTCTGTTTAAGCATTTTGACCATTGTTGTTTTGTTGGTTTCTGAGTTTATTTATAGAATTAGTTTGTTGTTTGTGATTGGGGCAAGGCTTTTTGAACTATTGTTTTCACTGCCTCATTGGTTTTGTACTTTTGTTATATTGCAATATGATGATTATAAAACTATTTCTTTGTTCAATCGGTTGTGTGGCATTTCTAGTTTGGATTTAAATGTTTGTTTTAGTAATTTAAAGTAAATTAAATACTACCATTATGATAATATCTCGAGGAAGCCAAACTTTGTTATGTGAAGGTAGTTCAAGTTTTGCAGCTTGATTCTATAATATGGATGCTCATTTAGTTTTGTATGTCATTTACCCTTGAGATAGTGTATACCATTAGAGCATTTATCTTCATTCTTGAGCTGATATGAAACCCAAACAAATTTCCCGATTATAAGAACAAAATAGCTTTTTCTTAATCTAGGCTATGAATTTAGTGATCTTATTCCCTCTTTTAGTATATTATGGCGTGTGTATGACTGCAATGAAATACCAGCCATGTCAATGGCGGATTTTCTGCATTCTGTTTTGGCCAATTTTTGAAGGAGGGCTGTTCCATGGCCTTTTTCTAAAATGGAGGTTTATCATTTCTGACCTTCTCCTATGGTTGGTCCTCTGAAATCGGTAGTTCTGTATGAGTTATTTTTGCAATATTTGAATTTGGATTGCTTCATTTTAAATGGGTCTGTTGACTGTTACATTCAGATATGTTGATTAGCTTTTAAGTTTTGAATATTATTACTGGTTTGTCATATCTATACGCACAATACCTTCATCTGAACTTTGAGTGTAGGACTACAAATCAACAATAAGAAATTTTAGTCACTTCCTGCAAACCAAGTTGTAAACTTTTTTTATTGAATTTTTGGTTAATAACGTCTCTAACAGAGCCTTCCTACTTGCTATGTATTTCATTGATTTAGCATGTCAAGCTCTTTGGAGTAGTTCATATAATGTGTATGCAATCTTGTTCTCAACACCTCTCTAGTTGTGTAGATAAATATTATTTAATACAATATGTACACTTGGGAGCATGAGTTATTGAATTAGGTTGGTAAACTTCTTTGAATGCTTGTGACCTATCAAGTTTAAGCACTGTCGAAGAAAAACTGACTACGGACATTTTTGTGAAGACTACTGGGGTATATCAATGTCCGTAGTCTTCACAAAGTAGATAATTTTTTTTAGATTTAGGTTTAGACACTTTTGATTAAAAAATGTGAAACGTGGGATTGGAACTCCAGGCAGTGAATTTGTATCAACTATCCCCATCACTTGGACATCTACATACTAATGCTCATTAAAAGTAAATTATCACAATATATTTGAAGAATGTGAATGAAACTGTCTTTTTTGACTAATAGAAATACGAGTATATATACTTTTTTTTTATTATGAAACTATTTTGCTCAATTGAAATAGAGTATGCTGTTGTAAAATTGTTTGAAGGTGTGTCCTGCTGAGCTTAAATATGTAAGGTCTAGAGTTCAAACTCCGACCATTGCAAAACAATTGTTTGAAGGCGTGTAAAAAAAACATCTTTTTGATTAAGAAACAATATTTTTATGAAGAAAACTTCTACGGTACATTTACATATTAAAAAATATTATTTCATAAAAAAAAACATCAATTTATTGTTTCTAAGCATTATACATATTTTTTTTTCATTTAGCTCATAAATTTTACCTCATTCAAAAAGAGAAATGTTTGTATCACAACCGCTACTACGAATGATTTATATTTGAACACAAATTAAAATAGGTAAAGAGATTTTTTTTTTAAATAATGGATTTATTTTTATGTTGTGTGCCTATTTAGATATTTATTTTTTTTAGGGAAAAAGTTAATCTAATAACAAGTGATAAAACAATAAATATTAGTTTAAATTTTTGAGAATGAAAGAGGAGAGGAGAGTCGTGTTGTAATTTGTTGGGTTGCAATGATTATTAATTATTTTGTAATTGTTGTTCTTCATCCACCTGTCTTTTGAGTAGCTCATATCATATCATACAAGAAACACAAAAACGAATCGAGATTGATTCTTGTGATTCCCAGAAGAGTTTCAATTTCAATTTCAATTCATTCTATTAATCCATGGCTTCTCATTCTCGCCGCCGCATGTTATTAAAAGTCATCATCCTCGGTGATAGTGGGTATATATATTCTTCTCCTTTCTTCTACTTAAGAGTGGAATAGATTTTATTGTTTCTAACATAACATAATCATTTTAGATCCAATTCATGTCTGATTCTGTTTTCAAAACATTGTACCTATTCTTCAACTTTTTTATTTGTTTCGCAGGGTTGGCAAAACATCACTCATGAATCAGTATGCATGCTTCAAAACTCACTCTCCTTTTATTTTTTATTTTTTTATTTTTTTATGAATTATGTGAATAATAATAATCATGTAATGATCAAATATTACTTTGTGTCTACTAGGTATGTGAATCGAAAATTTAGTAATCAGTATAAGGCTACCATTGGTGCTGATTTCCTTACCAAGGAAGTTCAAGTTGAAGACAGATTGTTCACATTGCAGGTATTTAATCTAAATCACTTTTACTTGCCTCAATACTGTGTTTCAAATATATGACATGTTTTAGGATCTATAAAGCTCGGAATGACAAATGTTAGTTAGCGGTTATGTTAGTTTCTAGGAAACGAAACCTAGACCTCCTGCTTATATCTCCTTCGGTGTTCCTTAGCTAACCAAATGAGCTTCCTACTAAGGCCATAAACTTAATATTGCACGTTGACAAGACAACACATATACGGGAAAATTCTTAAACACTTGAGATACGATATGTTCAAATAAGTTGACATGAATTTATTACCTACATACACATTACATAAATGCATAACATTTGTATAGACACCAAAATTTCTAATCAATATGTAACCGAATTAGTTGATGCTGATTACAATTTACGATAGTGTAGTTGTGGTCGTAACAAAAAAACATAGACACATACATTTGTATACCATACTTCTTTTTTCCATTCTCCATGTCAAAATGTATTCTTTTCCCTATTAACATGTAGCACAAATTTGTTTTTCCCCAATTGATGTCAGAATGTCGTCAAGACCATCATCAGTCCTATTTAGAAGCTAATAGTAATTGTGTCATTTTCATCTACCCTGTTTTTTTTGGGTTTAAACAGGGTAAATATTGACTGATGTCCTATTTACAATTTAATAGTAACTGTGTCATTTTCATCTACCCCGATCCCACCAGTCACAAAAGCATATCTTCTAACTTTGGTTCTGCAAGCGACAACTCTACCAATTCATGAAGCTCACCACCATCTTCAACTGGGTCATGTAAATATTGACTAATGTTCCGCATTCTTGTCTCTCATTTAGTATATCCTTTATCTTTTTTAGACAAAAGTCAAATTTTGGAACGCACATAAAATTAATCCTCTGCACTTTTGGAATCCATTTTGTTCCTCTCACTACATGATGAAAAACAAGACTGTTTAAGAAGCTATTGAGCAAGTTTTTGGAGCAGTATCTAAATCACATTGAAGAGATATCCCAAACATATTGCTCAAGAATCTAAAAAAACATAAAAGAGTTGAAGGATACTCCCTACTTCCTAGATACATATCTAGGCATATTGTACCATGACACTTTGTTTTTTGATATATATGCTGTCAGTATGTGACTATGTTCTATTGAATAAGTGCTTGAGATATGATGGCATGGTTGGGTATGTTTCTTTTTGCGGGATAAAAGGATCAATGCTTGACTTTTTTGTAGACCTTTATATTGATTAAATGGATCTGCTTTCCTAAATATGTATACAATATGAAAGGGAGATCGAATGTTTTTCTTTTTTGATTTCTCACAGTTTGCATCCATTTAAGAGAATCTTTTAATTGCATTTGTCTAAAATAGAGATGTCCTCCTTGTACATACAGATCTGGGATACTGCTGGTCAGGAGAGGTTTCAAAGTCTTGGTGTGGCTTTCTACCGAGGTGCAGATTGCTGTGTCCTTGTTTATGATGTAAATGTCATGAAATCTTTTGAAAACCTTAACCACTGGCGAGAAGAGTTTCTTATTCAGGTGATTTTTATTCTTTGGCTTCTGAGGATCTTAATACAGTTTCTAAAGGACGGTGATTAATTTTATACCTAATTGATTTGTTGTTTTTTAGGCCAGTCCATCTGATCCTGAAAACTTCCCATTCGTGGTGTTGGGAAACAAAGTTGATGTTGATGGTGGAAATAGCCGAGTCGTAAGTTATTTATAACCTCAAATTATTTTTCAGAATTCAATCATATGTAGTTGATAGATTTTCTTCCTCTTGAGAGGGGTTTGATTTACCATATGTTCACGGGTGGTTAATTCTACATGTCTGCATTTGTTGCTTCTGTTTCAGGTTTCTGAGAAGAAAGCAAAGGCATGGTGTGCTTCCAAGGGGAATATACCATACTTTGAGACCTCTGCAAAGGAGGGTTTTAATGTTGAGGCTGCTTTTGAGTGTATTACCAAAAACGCTCTCAAGAATGAACCTGAAGAAGAATTGTGAGTTTTCGTAAATTTTAGTGTTTTTTTATGCACATTGTTAACTGTGGACCATTTAAGAAGTTTTGCTCTTTCAAAAAAAAAAAATTGTTAGTAGGATTTAGAATATTAAAGATGGTAGGGGGGAGAAGGAAAAAGATGCAATCTTATTTTAAGATAGAGTGGCTTTGATTCACAACTTTGATTTGTTTTTCGTTCATTTCACCACTATGAATGAATGTATAACTTGTTATTTCAATTGGAGCACTAGCTAGTTTCAAGTGATTCTCTTTGAGGAGGATGGTTGGAACACTTCCGTAGATATTTTGTTTGATCCTGGTTGTTGATTATGACAGATACATGCCAGAAACAATTGATGTCAGTGGCGGTGGACGGCAACAGAGGTCAACAGGCTGTGAATGTTGATAAGAGTTCTTTGAATAGTCAGCTTCACATGCAAAATTGGTGCCAAAATATTGCATCCTTCAAATTGGTGCTACATTCAGCAATGAAAAGCCTGGGACAACTTGTCCTTCTTGTATCTCTCTAGTGGCTTAGATGTTCTCCTGTTTGTTTACTTAATGTTACCCCTTTATTTTTCATAAGTAAATATATTCTGAGAATTTCAAGTTTTTGCTTTTGCCCATATATATGTATTAAGTATTACTTTTTTTAACCAAAAGTTTGAGTATATTGCTTTATATATTTTTTTAGGGCAAGTATATTACTTAAAAAGTTTGAGTATATTACTTTATATATTTTTTTAGGACAAGTATATTACTTTAAATTGCACTAGTATGTTTTTTTTTTTACTAAAATTGTACTAGTATATGTTTATTTGTCGACAGTTTTATCATTGTATAAAATTTTAATTAATCTTGTTAAAATTGTAAACGGGCTTAATTGATCAAAAATACCTTTATGTAACTTACGTTAATATAAAAAGACATTAAAAATTATTAAAAGTATTGTCGGCAAGAAAAAACCAACCTTTGAATAGAAAGATATTTTTGGGCAATCGTATATTGACCTTTTGGTGAATTGGAGCTTCAGTGCAGCATGCACCCCGTGTATTTATTAATTATTGCACTTGTTTTGATTTGATGGAGTTTGGTATCTACTTGCAGTTGCATGTATAATAAAAAATATCGAGTTTCACATTTACTTGTTTGTCTCACATTTACAAGACTATTATTCTTTACAATAGATCTACACATGTTAAAGAGATGTGATAAAATGTGATAGAGAAATAGGTATGAAAAAGTGGGACTCTTTTTGCAATTAAGTTGATATAATATACCTAAAAATGGAACAATCCATTATAGAAGTTACGTGCCTTAGAAAAAAACAGAACTATCAGGAGACATATCGTTTTATATTTCATTTAGTTGTTGTGACAATGAAAATCATTATCAGTACATACAAGTGTATGTGCCTTGTATCTTATAGGGGTGGTTTTCTATGAGATTTGAATGGAAAAATGTTAACCAGTGCACCGGTTCATCCATCACTGCTCAAGCTTTTTGCCATTTTGCAGTGAGCTAACTCTGATAACAATCTAAATTACATCTGGATCACCCATAAAAGAGGGGGAAACTGAAGAAAGTTTGAAAATGCTCAAGCAAGGCATCCTAATATATATTTTTCCATAATGTTTCCTTTCTAAAGGTTAACTACTTTTCTCCCAAAACATTGATTTGTTCTATAGCTCATCTTTGGCGACTTGATCCTTGACTTTAACGTGTTTGTTGATGGATGCAGCCAATTCTTTCAAACTAGATTTCGTAGAAAGCTTGATCTGCATTAAACAAGCGTTTCGTTATAGAAGCGGGGTAATTTTGTAAACGAAAATTATATCACCAAGATCAGGGTGTCATTGAGTAATTACCGGATTCGTCTTATCAATTGCTTTGTAAAGTATAAGTGTGGGAAAATCATTCACCTGAAATATTAGGAAAGGTAAAATTAACATTCAGTAAACATAAACTTTGATCATATTAGTGATGAATATTATTCAGTGTTTTGTTTACTATTAAATAAAAAAAGACGAGACAACTTCTTTGTAATAACACTTACTTGCAGTTTTGGATGTTCATTTGCTGAAGCATCTATCTTTGCAAATATTAAATTACTTGAACTTTTGTAGTGTTTTGCCAACTTCTCTACTTGCTTGCTTGTGTCCTCACAGTTGAAACACCAAGGCGTGAATACCTGTTTTACAGTAATGATTCACGAGCCACGAGTTAAAATCAACCAAGGCATACGCAAATAAGCAATATGACAGGGTTTCTATCACATTGTAAAATGCTTTTATTGAATTCTTTGAAATAGTGAAATCTCCAAATTAATACATGACGGAATTTGGACACGTGTCATTGCTTGGGTTTCTATCACATAGTAAATTGCTCTTCTTATTGAATTCTGTGAAATAGTAAAGTCTATCATTTTATCCATAAAAAATTGGTGCAAATCAGAATTTTTCAGAAAACGATGAGTTCTTAAATGATGAAGGCATTTTCCCCCTCCCTCTTTAAATAAGTATGAACATCGCACACATAAAAGAGATATAGAAGAGATAAAACTTCACAAACCTCTAAAACCACATCCTTCTTGCTGTTCAAAATTTCTTCATCAAATGTTTTCCCAACAACAACTTGGACAATAGCTTCAGTCTGCAAGTTGGAATGCCATTATCATTAAATTGAAGACGACCTTGAATTAAGTTTCAGGACAAAATATATAACTTCGAAATTACTTTTTTTGGTCTGTTATATTATTATAGATAAGTAATTAACTAACTATATGTATAAAAGAATAAATGTGACATATTTTACGTATAAATTAATTTATTCACTTAAATTGAACGGCTTATAAAGGACTGCATACAACACTGACTGCCCAACTGATGTTCTTGTTTTGTCAAACACTATAGTAGGACAAAACGTCATGCAGAAAAATGTCATATGGTTCTCACATTATCTGGTATTGGCTGCGACTTGAAGTAAGTCAACAAAGAACCTTGCACAAGTTTACTGCAGAACTCCTGCAGAAGTCCAAGTTAACATTAATTAGTTTCCTTCAGCAGGTGACACTCAAAGAGTAATTAATATGAACAGAAGATAATACTTCAATATTGCTTCGTGTTGGTTTTGACTCCAATAGAAATTTTGAGCTCATTCCATTATCAAATGCAGCTACCTATTTGGCACACCAAGAAATAATTTGTATAAGTTTCCACAATTATCTAGATTGATAAACAATCCAAAACAAGTCATTGTTATTAACTTGAAAACTAACCACAGTATTTGTTGATTCTTCAAGTCCAAACATTGTCAGGAATGGCTTTGCAAGGTTCTCGTCGTTAATATCCACATATATAAACATTATCTGCATTTGAAGGAAAAATTTAGACCAGAAAATTGTATAACGGTTTCGAGACCCCAAATACAGATCAAAGTAATTACCTTCGACTTGAAAGTTCTTGCTACTTCTTGAAGTGGATCAAGAAGATTCTTGAAGTCATCACTGTTTGCAAAGACAAAAACCTAGGGAATAACAGACAATTAACTTTGGCTATTCTTAAGCTTGAACGGAAACATAAATGATCAAATAAGTTTAAATTTTCAACAGCAAAGCATCCAGGGGCAATCAACATGTGGCAAAAACACGCAAGCGACAGAATAGGAACAGAACTGTACATCATTGAATATCCAATTATAAATCAAACTTGGAAATAATAGTGACCTGATGCTTGACTGGGCTTGAGTAGACTCTGACAGAATTCATTTCAGTGAGCTGTGTAACTAATGGAAATTTGTTGTAGCTCAAAAACTCCATTATTTTATCCAACGTGAAAGCTCCATCTGCATAGCCAATAAAGTTTTCCCTATAGCCTTAGTATGACCTCACTACTTGGTGTTGATGTTTGGAGAAAAACAAGTGAAAGGAAAGAAAATTCATGGTGGACACAAACAAGCCTATAATTGATTCGGCAAAATTTCAACTGATCAACTAAAATGAAACTGATAAATGCGAATTTATTACCCAGCTCAAGTTAATCGAAAGGTTAGGAATTTCAAGTTAGTTCTTTTAAGTTTTCACATAGTTCTGATTAGCATAAATATAATGCACTAGAATGAATTGAGTATCTGTTTTACTTTATCTTTTAAAGCTATATTCACTGTAACTGATATCAGTATCTGTTCTACTTTTATCTTTTAATGTCAAATACTAGAACGAATTGAGCATATGGATAGAAGCAAATCACAGACTCACCATATGCGGTATATCTTTCAGGTTCGCTCTTAACGATCCCGAGAAAATTACCAGTAGGCTTGATATCTGGATAAAGAACTTGGGCAAGCTCTACCTTACTCACTTCAACAAACTGGGTTTCATTATCGGACTTTGCAGCACTCACAAATTCTTCATATTCAGGGCCCTGGCATATTTTAATACAAACATGCTATAATACCACAGTACCAAATCCAGAATAATGAAATTTTCAAATTCAGTCTTTCTTAAAAACGACTCTTCAAGCATCACTAAATATGCCAAATTATTTTGTTAATTGATCAACACCACATCTCCCAATCACGTGTACCTCTAGAATACATTATGAGATGATTTTACTGACCTCAAATTTATCAAAGCGGCCAATGAGAAAAGTGTGATACTTATTCAGAAATTCCTCTGCTGCTTTCTCTGTACTTATCCGAATAACAGGCGTACCCGTCCTTTTTCTTGCCCATATAACTATATCATCCCTGGAACAATCACAAAACTCCTCAACATATAAACATTTCATGTGATTCAAGCAATTCATTCTAAATAGTTCAACATTAATCGGTGCATTGAGGTCATCATTCGGGATAACAAGTAGGGTTACAAAACAACGTCTGCAACCACGATCCAGGGCGGACATCCAGGTTTTTGATGTATTTATAACCACACCACGACAAGGATTAAGGTTGCACCGGCCACATTTTGACTACAATTCTCCACAGTATCAAATACACAATGTGTCCGCAATTTAAAACTTTGATAACAAGACATCATGAAAACAAATCAATGTACAATAAACAAGTCTCTATAATACATAAACCAACACCAAGCACGTACTAGTAGCAGAAACCACAGTTATAAAAAATGTAGAACTGAAAGCACTCCTTGGACGCCAAATTGCGTTACAAAAATACCTTAACATATAAACAAACATTCCAAGGAGTGCTTTCAGTTCTACACTTATCGGTGCCATGAGTTCAGCATTTCAACACTTATCGGAGCCATGAGTTCAGCATTTCAAATAACAAGCAGGGTTACAAAACAAGGTCCGCACCGCAACAACAATTAATACTGCATCAGCCACATTTTAACTGCAATTCTCCACAATATTAAGAATCACAATGCTGCAACAATTTAAAATTTGATAACAAGGGCACTGTGTAAATAAATCAATGTACCATAAACAAGTCTCTAGAATGCATAAACCCACACTGAGCACATATTATTAGCAGAAACCATGGTAATAACAAATGTAGAATTGAAAGCACTCCTTGGACATCAAGGTGCATCACAGAAACTGTTAGGACTTAGAATAAAGGAGAGTTTGTCAGGATTGAAGTTAAGAGATTGATTAGGGGTAGTTAGTTGTTAAGTTTGTTAAACTTTCTGTTTTAATTGCTGCTAATCCTATGGCCTATAAATAGGATTAGGAATTCATTTTATGAAAGTTGTAAACTAGAGAATGCTTTAGTGAGGGGAGAGTGCTCCCTTGGGGTAGCTTTGAGTGCAAGGTTGTCTTCTTCATTATAAACCTTTTGTATCTTCTCTTTCAATCCTATTATCAAATTCAACTGTTAGTAAGAGAAAGATATTTAAAGAATTCTTCTTTTCTCAATTTCGTTGATCAATCTTTATTCTAGTTAGAATCATTCTCTTGTTTATTCAAATCTGCTCAGTTTTGGGAATTCTTTCCATATACCAAAAAAAAAAAGGTTCTTAACAAAAACACCTCAACATATACACATTTCAAGTGATTCAGGCAATTTAATTGATAAATAGTTCAACATTTATCAGTGCCTTGAGGTCCACAATTTAAGACGCGGCATCAAGGTTTTTGATGTCTCTATAACAGCATCACAATATCAATTAAGGATGCGTCAGCCACATTTTGACAGCAATTCTCTAAAATATCAAGCATCACAATGCAACAGCAATTTAAAAGTTTAATAACAAGGGCATCATGAAAACAAATCAATGTACAATATAAACAAGTCTTCATAAACAACAACAACCACGCCTTATCACACTAAGTTGGGTCAGCTACATGGATCAAACGCCGTCTTAATGTTCTATCATACATCATATCCTTATCCAACACATTAATCTCTAGATCCTTCTTAATAGTTTCTCTTATAGTTTGTCTTGGTCTTTCCTTTGCCTCTACTGATTTGATTACTCTCCATCTGATCTACTCTCCTAACTACATAATCCATATGTCTTCTCTATACATGCCCAAATCACCTAAGCCTAGTTTCCACCATTTTTTTTTACTATAGGTGCTACCCCAACTCGTCATTTCTTATCCTACCCCGCAAAGCAAACCAAAAAATTCTAATAAAAATAAATAAATAAACCAATACCAAATACATACTAATAGTAGCAGAAACCATGGCAATAAATAATGTAGAATTGAAAGCAATGATCCATAGACAAACCCAACAAGTTGAATAAGGTATAGTGAGAGTTCTTACGCCGTGAAACCGCCGGAATAAGGTTGAGAAGTCCCATTAACAAAAAGCAGCAAAGTAGGGTAGCCTTTAATCCCAAGAAAAGAAGCAGCTTTAGTAAACCTATCACCATCCACCTTAGCCAAAACAAGAGAATTCCCAAACTCTTTCAAAGAATTAGCAGCTTCAGCAAAATGAGGCATAAGTTCAGCACTTCTTGAACACCAAGGTGCATAACCAAGAACAAGAACAAACTCATACCCATTAACAATTCTCTCTGTGTTTTCATTATTGAGTTCATGAACAATCCTTTGTGCTTTGGTTAAAACCTCTGCTTCAGATGATTTCACACCATCATGATCCTTTTCTCGCTCTAATTCATCGTCTAATGCTAATAGTTGATCAAATTCATCAACTTCAGAACATTGTGTAACAACGTTGTTGAAAGTGAGTAATAAGAGAAGGGTTAGAAGGAAATTGATAGATTTTGACATGGTGAGATTGAGATCTGATGGGGTTTGTGAAAAGATTAAAACTTTGGTTAAGATTTGATTATTAATGTGTATATATATGAACTGAAATGATTTAAAAGGGTAAAGTTTTAGAGAGACAAGACTATGATCACGCCTAAATATTAGGGTCCCATGTTAACAAGATTTGTTGTGTTCACTCACAATTGTTGACCAATATGTTTTTGTTATTAAGAAAAATAAATGCTTCATTTTTTAATTTGATTGAGTAAATACACAAATTAGTCTTCCTCCATACATACCATCACGATCTATTTGGTTTTTAAGAAATAAAATAAAAACATAATAATTTTTAAAAATTTGAATTATTAAATTAGTCTTTGTTAAGTTTGCAGGTTGAACTTTTAAATCTTATAAGTTCAGAACGTTTTGTGAAGGACAGATTTGTTAATTTGTTTAGAGAGTTAATTTTGTTATATTAAGTTTTAACTTATTTGTATTTGGGCTAGAGACTCTATATGAAACCTTAGGAGAGGGAATTGTGGGAGAGTAATTTTTATTCATTTTAAACACTTTGAGAGTGAAGTTCAGAACATTAGATAAGAGAGAAAATTTAGAGAAAGTGCATTTGTGCATGATTTCTCAATTGTGTAATTTTCTTATATCGCAGTGGATCATTCAAACGTTGGGGTTCATCTATGAAATGGGTAACCAAATTTCTTGTGTTGCAATTTATTTTTCTTATTTCTTGTGTTTTATGCATTCAATTGGTTCTCAATCAATTAGATTGTATTGACACTGTTCTTCATCGAATTTCAACGTAGTTTCAGATGGGAATCACGACCTAACGATCTTTTATATGAATCAAAATATCTCTCCAAAATGTCCAAAAATGATTAGTTTAACTCAAATTACTTGCTTCTTAGCTAGGAATGGAGAATGGTCGGTTCTGATCGGATTCAGAAAATAAAATTTCATTCTGACCAAAATCATAGTTGATTAACGTGATCTTAATTCCGAACGTATGAAGTGTTAGATTTGGTGGGTGGCAGATTATTTGGTTTCCGATTGCAAATGTGGGTTGGTACTAGTTGTTGAAGTTGGTTTTGAAGTTCCTTGTAGTTTGCTTCTAGTCTCACATTGCTCGGGTTTTCGGGCTGTTAAGTGTATAAATATGTTTGAGTATCCTCATCCTTTAAGCTAGCTTTTGGGATGAGATCCAAACACATTTAACACCAGTATGATCTCATTAGCATATTTGATTCTTTAGATAAATCACTTGATACTATTATTAAACGATCATTTTATGAGCTATAAATAGACATCGGTTACCAATTATCTTTTGTGTGAACGCCTCAAATTTCACTTTATGGTTTGTTTGTTTTTAGGTTCACTCTCGACTGTTGTCATCTAAGGATGTTGGCTCACTTACATCAATTTACAACAAAAATACAACTTCACTTGTTTACTCTGGAGAAAAACTTTTCACTTTTTAGACTTGTCTCACTTCATGTATTTATACATATAAAATTGACATGCATTTATTTGCACAAGACTCGCAAGATTAAAATACAGAACGATTCAGAAACTTTTCTTGCAAATGGACTTCCTCAATCTCAACAATACTCCACAAACTTTAAATTATACAATTTCAAGTTACAATCTCAACATAGATGAACTTCTGAAATGAAAAAAATCATATTTAATCATATGTGCATGAATTCTTCTTGAATTTGATAGGTTTTGTTCCAGCAGAATTGATAACCAAAGGACAAGTGATTTCCTTATGATGCCTTGTCCTTACCAGTTTCCCCACCACATCACCTCGCGATCGGATTTCAAACTTCAACACAAGCGCTACTTCAACGCTTCCTGTTTGTGAAACTGTTATGGTTGATCCAGCTCCATAAAGGGGAATCTTATTACCTTCCAAGTTCACTGATACAATACGGTGACTCTTTCTTGGCTGATAGTGTTTCTTCAACTGCAAAAAGTTAATTAATTCGACAGAAACATGTTACTTGCAAGCCAAGAAAAATATTACTTGAATTAACTAATGTACTTGATACATTTTCAATGATATTGATACTGTTTATTGTAATGTTAAGAATGATCTTACCTCACCGGTTGCGATACTGATATCTGAGTAAACAAGATTGATGGGTGAAGTGTGGACATGGATGCCAAAAAATGTAGCAGGGTTGTATATGTTCATGTGCAAAGTGCTATTAATAGTCAGAATTTTTGTTGGGACTCCTGTGTGGTCTGTACCCTCCCAAACATATAGATTATGTACTGCCAAACTCTGCATTATTAATTAATAATCACAATGTTAAACAATACTACTTAATTTTCCAAGGAACATTATAAATAGCAAGTATGCTACTACCATTTCTTATTTGGTACAAAAGAGGGAAAAACCCAAAGTGATTGAAACAAAATTGGAGTATATTATATGTATTGAAATACAGATATACTACAATATTATTATTATATTTATGGTATAGTAACCAACCATATCCCATGTGCTAATGCTAACTTGGATTAAAATTGAGTTTCAGGAATAAATATAGAAACATACAGGTTCAGAATAATAAATGAATAAAATAACTAACTTGTTATTGTCAATTTATAGAAACTATACAGTTATTTTGAAGTTGAAAAGCTAACTGTACTTTCAACTTTCATTGATAGAGAGCCTTTCTGTCAGTGTTAATATCAGCCAACTAAAATGTATGCATAGTAGGTGCAAGTGCAAATGGAAGAAAAGTCATCAAACAAATTCTGAATTAGCATTTATGTACTCTTGATGCCTTCTTCAGAAAAATGGTCCACAAAGAAAAGTTAAAACTGTTTAGTAGAACTTATATAAACAACTTAAGCTTAATTAAATGCTTAATCAAAGATAAAATAAAGACAAACTGATAAAATAAGTTGAAAACAACTTATGAACATGTCATAAGCTGTTTTTATAAGTTCTACTAAACAGTGTCTTATGTAGATAAACTCAAATATGTCAGTACAAAGAGAGACTCAAGAATAACAAAATTGGTTACCTTGACAGTAACTTCTGCCTTGAAAGGCCTGCTAGCACCCCAAATGATCAAACAAAACACAGTAAAAACAACCAGAAAAGTAAACACAGCAATCAAAGCTTGAAATCTTCTAGCAAAAGACATATCCTCGAATTCACGATAAGAACCTTCTTCAAGAATAACACCACACTCAGGCCACCCTTTATCATTCCTCTTTCTACTACCTTTCCTTCCTGAAGATGACCTAAAAATCCCCGAAAACCGACTAGCAGATGAGTTTCTCGAGTGACGGCCAAAAGAAGGATGTGAAGGAGACTCCATAGGACTGTTTGATATTGGAGTAGCTTGCATGGAAGATGACTTGTCTCCATCATGTGAATCTCTTGAAGGACTTTGTACATAGTATACAGGTCTCTTTGGAGATCTTGATGGTGAAGATGGAGCTAAACTAGTTATATCAGATTCTGATTTTGCAGAAAGCATAGTTACTTGTGTATATTAGTATCAATTTCAAGTGTCACTTGATATATATATATTAATAATATACACACACACTTGAAGTTTGTACCTATGCAAATGCAATATTATAGAGAATTTAATAGTAACTAGTACTAGAAAACAATATTGAGAACTTGTGTTACTGAATTCATGAAACTAAGCATTGTATATGTATGCATGTGTTATGTGTGTATCAGCAAAAGTGAACAAGTAGCAAGAAACTCAAAGAAATGGAAATAAATGAGATAATGGTTTTTGAATATATGTGATATGATATGATATGATGAGTTTGTTTGCACTTTGCAAGGAAATGGAAGTAAAGAGAATAAATGCAGAAGTGCTAGTGCTTTGAAATTAAAAGGGTAAGTAAAGTAAGTGATTGAAAGGCTTGGAACAAAACATAAAGGCTTGGAACCAAACATCACTGGCTGCTGAAAGTGTCGGCAGCTTGTTTTATTATCTATATTTCAAATAAAAATGGTAAAGAAGTTTATTATTTATGTTGTCCTTTTTTCTATGTGGGGCACTAGCCACTTCAAGGGGTCTCAATTATATGAGTTGGTAAACTTACCTAATTAGGTTCCAACTTGGCAAGTCCTCTTGTTTTTTTGTCTGTCCTGCAGCAAGTTGGAGTGTTTGTGTGTGTTTTCATTTGTTGCATGTGTGTTGTGATATGTTATTTAAACAATTATTTTAGAACAATTTATGTGACAATTGAAAATATACATAAAAAAAATGTAGATATTGATACGAAAATCAAAACAAGACAAAGTAAAAACATAATAAAAGTAAAAATAAAGTTATTTTAAAATGGTTCTACAAATATTATTTGCCATGTGTATTTTAGGTACGTTTTATAATGTATTCGTGGCGTATGGTTCTGTTGGATTAAAATAAAGTGATTGATGTTCCCGTGAACTTAGCTCAGTTGGTAGGGACATTGCATAATTTATGCAGGGGCCGGAGTTCGAACCTCAGACACTTCACTTCTCCATATTTAATTGTGTGAGCTTCAAGGTCTTTGAAAAAAAGAAAAAAGTGATTGATAATAACAAATGAAACCAACTACATTGGTAGTTCAAGAATGAGAATTAATTAAAAAAAGTAGTTCAAGAAGGTGAGAGCTTAAAGAAAACATGACTTATGAATTTAATTTACTATATGCAATGACTTATTTAAAAAGTATATAATGATTGTTGTTTGTCTAACCGACAGTTTTCTACGAGATATCTTCATACTCGTGATGAAATGATACATAATTAATATTATAAAAAAAATGATAATAGAGCTCATGGAAGATTACACAAGTAGGGTATTTTTTTTATCATGTGGAAATACAGTAGAAGAAAAAGAAAAAAAAAAGAACCAAGAAAGAAAACGGATTATACTCTCTAAAACACCATCCTCGTAGCATCAGCCAAGATGAAACTAGAAAGAGTTAAGGGAGTTTCTACGGTGCAGTCAGGAAACTGACTTTTTTGAAAAAGTTAATTTTGATTTTAATGTTTGATTCATTTTTAAATTGTTGATACTGATTAATGATCAATAGTATTTCATCTAGTAATGCTTGCAACATCTTGGACTTACAGGTACTATTTTATCGTTGGCATCTTTAACATGCAAATAAATTTGATGATATTATGTGATAGTCTTAAGTGTTACACTTTGTGGGGTGTTACACTTAAAACAAGGTAGGATAAAATTAGATTAAGTGTAGTCTTGTTAATCTGATGAATTGATGATACTATGTGGACTGAACTTGATGCCACTGTACAAACAGTGAGGTGTTACTCACTACACTTTTGATATTATAATGTTGACTTCATCAGAAAAATTATTTTCACGAATTCACCATAGAATTTTTCAAGAGGTTAAACGTGACATGAATTAATAAGAGTGAATATGTTATTTATAGAAACGTTAAATTTAGAAAATTAATATTTATACAATTATTTTAAAACAATTCTTGACGTTCAACAATGACATTACTAGTAATTCCATAGCTGCAAGCAAAACAACCAACCTATAGAAAAATCTCTTATTAAACCCTTATATCCTAAGTTGTCAAAGGAGCTGATTAGTATGTACTATGGAGATACGTAGCAACAAGTTACGGGCCACGATGAAAAATGTCACACAAAAAAAATAACTATATTAGTAGAATGGAAGAGAGAATGAATCTAATTCAACACCTTATTTATATATTTCCAAGCGACCTTATCTATCAAATGTTCCAACAAGTTGTCATAAAAAAAAGAGGATTGGTGGGGCTTGCATGACCCTTGATCCAGGTTTCATGGTTGTCTCTAAGGAAGTTGTGAGAACTTACTCTTGAAGAATAGGCCATATGAAGAAACAAGTATTTTAAGGGACATCTAGTGTATGGTTCCACCACTAAAATGATAGGTTAATTAAGCATCAAATATCCAATTTGTCAGCACAACTTATGTGCACATGTAAAAATAAATTCCAAAAAAATTATTTAGATTTTATCAGAGCCTGGTTTCGATCCAGGGACCTGTGGGTTATGGGCCCACCACGCTTCCGCTGCGCCACTCTGATTTCTTGTTATATCCTTGACATTTTAAATATTTATTGTAAACATTCTGAGTATAAACTATCGCTGCATCCTTCCAGATGTCGAGGTTCCTTACATCGTTTGGGTCTAGTGGTATTAAACCGAAACTTGTCATTTTATTTTTAACATTATAACATATATTAATTTATTGATTCTGTATAGATGTTTTTCTACGCAAATTAAAGTGCAGACTTTGTTTTGAGAAAACAACATTTGGAATTGGAACCAAATTTTTCATAGTCATGAAGCATGAGGACTCTTTAATTTGCTTGCGGAAATCTAAAACTTAGTCTTTCAACTTGAGTAGATAATAATGTTAATTAGGCTATTGGACAAGTTCATAGCCTAATTAACATTATTATCTAACCATCAACTATAGCACTTTTCTTTTTTATTCTTGTACTTAAAAATTATTAAGCAGATAATCATGAACTATTGGACACCAAATCTTCGTCCATGTCATAGTGGGACTTTGGTTGTTGATCGTCTGCCGGTGCCTTTTGATGTATTTGATTTCCATCTTATGATCTCAATGAATGGCCAATGGTATATGTTACTTCGTCTCAAAATAAATGATATTTTTAAGAAGGCATATTAACCTTTAAAAAATGACACCTCTAAGATCGCAAACCAACACCATTAAATATTCATGCCACCCTACAGTCTTTGGTGTATTCTGAATTGAATATTGACAGTCAATCCGATCCTCAAGGTTCAAGTTCTAACAAAAAAGAAAAAAATCTAACATGATAATTAACATATTAACATCTGTCATTTAAAAAAAAAATCCAACTAAGCGTGTATAACCAGAGAAATAACAACCAATTCACAAATCTTAAAAAAAAACTTTAAAAAAAAAAATCACAAGTAAAACATAATAAAAAGAACTTAAAGATAGAGTACAAAGTACAAGAGAGGGACTATTATATATAAGGATTCACATTTCTTTGGCCTTCTCTTATATATAAGGATTCACATTTCTATTTTTTATATTGTCACTTTCAATTCTTTGACTCATTACATTACATATTCACATTTAGAATAAATGTGAAGTAGTGACCGTGACACAAATGATATTATAGGATATCATTGAAAAAATGTTTTGCTAACACGTACCTTGTGTGCTCCAAAGACATATTTTTTAAGTACTTTTGAAACATTGTAGGAATGATTTTTAAAAAGTATTACTGTATTAATTTCTTTAACATGCGTCTTTAGTATAACGATACATTAAAAAAGATAAATGTTAACCTTCTCTTTTTAAAAAGTTAACGGTGCCTTGAGAATCGTAGTGAATCGATCATTTTAAAACATTTTTTTTTTTTTTTTTACAAATAGAT
>Ga0315915_1002060_pt1 | contig 25024 bp, 11 predicted proteins | sample MpolbnodulesMG_FD_207738 | JGI IMG/M metagenome (GOLD analysis project Ga0315915, IMG submission 207738) | Medicago polymorpha root nodule microbial communities from Los Angeles, California, United States - branched nodules | ecosystem: Host-associated > Plants > Roots > Nodule | place: USA...
AATTGTCCGTCGTTGGTAATCTATTACGTAACAAGCGCCAGGCGAAGAGGCTGATTTTCAGAGGCACTTCCTTATTCCAAATTTCAGTCATGTGAGTAACCGCCAAATTGTTACTGGTGAATGTCAATAGATGATTATAAGCACTTGTGACTGTATAACTGTTGGAGGCATGCAAGTGGCAAATCCACCTGTCAGAGTGAATAGGCTGCAATAATGTTACTAAACAACCTCATTATGTTTGGTTAAATATATTTTTATACTTGAAAATAGCATGCTTCATCATTATGTTACTAATGTTGACTATACATTCTAAGCTTGGTGAGGTTTTAGACTATGCTTAGGACCGGAGTAGTGTTTTTCCAAGTTAGTCTGTCTAAAAAAAGTCCAAGTTGATCAACCTTTCTAAAAAAAGGTAGGTTAAAACCTTTTTGACATAATAGGCTAAACCAACAGTAACATGTATTTTTTTCAAGACATAAAATTTAATTTTTTTTTAATCACACGGTAAGCGAAGATTTGGTGGTAATATAGGTTTCAAGCATCGGTGAGTTATGAGATATAATTTACAAAGTTTTCTTTTAATAAAAAGTTCAAGAATGAATCAACATGATGTAGGAAGAGTTGAAAACATGACTCTCTTATAAAAAGAATATTAGTCTTATAATGAGAAAAAAAATTAAATTGTAGGAACATCTTTAAGGGTCTATTAAGTGAAATAAAATTCTAATCACGATGATTAGAAAGGAAAAAAATTAAAAGAATGAAGGAGAAGTAATGATGGTATGACACTAAAAATATAGTGTGTAATTTTAACCAACCCAAGTTATCAAGTGGAAACTTCCACCAATGACGAATTGGCCATCACAGACTAATCATGCCATAAAACTCGTGTTTGAACAAAACTCATTAGTTTAATGAATTTAATTGTCATCTTGCTTTCACAGTGTCACTCTCGTGCAGTTGAAGTCTATGGTTAGTTTCTTTTTCTAATGCTATACTAATTTTCTTCCCTATGGTTATATCAATATATAAACTGAATTCACAAAACGTGTTAGACAGAACTAACTGAAACCAAACCAGCAGCCATGTTTGAATTTACGCAACAATAACTTTAACCATCATTTCCCGGCAAATACCCAAACCGTTTCTTCAAAATGTCTAAACTACCCCTCTCCATATCAAAATTCCCATTTTCTTTCTTCTTCCTTCTAACCTTCATAATACCCTCCAAAGTAATTTCACAATCCACAACCACCGAACAAACACTCCTTCTCAATCTTAAACGTCAACTGAATAATCCACCGTCGCTTGAATCATGGAAACCGTCGCTATCTTCGCCGTGCGATTGGCCGGAGATCAATTGCACCGGCGGCACCGTGACGGAGCTTCTCCTCTTAAATAAAAACATCACCACACCGAAACTCCCTTCCATAATCTGCAACCTCAAAAACCTCACCAAGCTTGATCTCTCCAATAACTCCATCGCTGGCGAGTTTCCGACGTGGCTGCAAAACTGTTCCAATCTCCGGTACCTCGACCTCTCCCAAAACTACTTCGCCGGTGAAATCCCTAATGACATCAGCAAACTCAAATCACTCACTTACTTCAACCTCGGCGGCAACAGCTTCACCGGCGATATCCCGGCGGCGATCGGAAAACTTCAAAATCTTCAAACACTTCACCTCTTTCAAAACAATTTCAACGGAACATTCCCGAAGGAAATCGGAGACTTATCCAATCTCGAAATTCTCGGTTTAGCTTATAACTATAAGCTCAAACCAATGGCGATTCCGATTGAATTTGGAAATTTGAAGAGCTTGAAATTCATGTGGATTTCACAGTGTAATCTGATCGGAAACATTCCAGAGAGTTTCGAGAATCTCACAAATCTCGAACAGTTGGATTTATCAACGAACAATTTAACAGGAAACATACCTACAAAATTGTTGTCGCTGAAGAACTTAAATTCCTTGTTCCTTTTCCGTAATAGGTTATTTGGTGTGATACCTAATTCGGTTCAGGCTTTGAATTTGACACATATAGATTTGGCAATGAACAATTTAACTGGTGCTATACCAGAAGAATTTGGTAAGTTGCAGAATTTGATATTTCTGCACTTATATTCAAATCAGTTATCTGGTGAGATTCCTAGTAGTTTAGGGTTAATTCCAAATTTGAGGAATTTTAGGGTTTTTGATAATAAGTTGAATGGAACATTGCCTTCAGAATTGGGAAGGTATTCAAAGCTTGTGGCTTTTGAAGTTTCTGAAAATCAACTAGTTGGTGGGTTGCCGGAACATTTATGTAATGGTGGTGCTTTGTTGGGTGTGATTGCTTTTTCAAATAATCTCAGTGGAAACTTGCCAAATTCGTTTGAGAATTGTGGTTCTGTTACCACTATTCAACTTTACAAGAACAGGTTTTCAGGGGAAGTTCCTTTGACTTTGTGGAATTTGACAAAATTATCAACCTTGATGTTAAGTGATAACTTGTTTTCTGGTAATCTTCCAAGTAAATTATCATGGAACATGTCAAGACTTGAGATTCGAAACAACAACTTTTCAGGTCAGATATCTGTTGGAGTTTCTTCTGCTTTAAATTTGGTAGTTTTTGATGCAAGAAACAACACCTTCTCTGGTGAGTTTCCAAGGGAATTAACGGGTTTAACGCAACTCACTACTCTCATGCTTGATGGTAATCAACTCTCTGGAACACTTCCATCGGAGATAATATCGTGGCAATCGTTGAATACTCTAACAATCTCCAGAAACAAAATTTCAGGTCAAATACCCATTGCCATGTCTTCTCTTCCTAACCTTGTTTACTTGGATTTGTCTGAAAATAACATAACTGGTCAAATCCCAGCTCAGCTTGTGAAATTGAAGTTTATTTTTCTCAACTTGTCCTCCAACAGGCTAACAGGGAACATCCCTGATGATTTTGACAACCTTGCATATGAAAATAGTTTCTTGAACAATCCTCAACTATGTGCTCATAATGAAAATCCCAACCTTTCAAGCTGCTTGACAAAAACCACACCACACACTAGGAGCAATTCATCTTCAAAAACGGAAGTCCTTGTTGTGATTCTTGTTGTTGCAGTCATTGCGTTGTTGGGCGCAGCTTCTTTGGCCTTCTGCACTTTGAAAAAGCACTGCAGCAAAAATCCTGTCGGGCATAAGCTTTCAACATGGAGGCTTACCTCATTCCAGAGGCTTGATCTCACAGAAATAAATATATTCTCAAGTTTGACAGAGAATAACCTCATAGGAAGTGGAGGGTTTGGGAAAGTTTATCGGATAGCTTCAACTCGTCCTGGTGAGTACATTGCAGTAAAGAAAATTTGGAATGTCAAAGATGTGGATGACAAACTGGATAAAGAATTTATGGCTGAGGTTGAAATCTTGGGCAATATCAGGCATTCCAATATAGTGAAGCTTTTGTGTTGTTATTCAAGTGAAAGCTCCAAACTTCTTGTTTATGAATACATGGAAAATCATAGCCTGGATAAGTGGCTGCATAGAAAGAAGAAGAAAACGTCAGTTTCTGGGTTGAGTTCGCACACCGAGAACCAACTAGTGTTGAGTTGGCCAACGAGATTGAACATAGCCATTGGTGCTGCACAAGGCTTGTGTTACATGCACCATGAATGTTCAATGCCGATCATTCACAGAGATGTCAAGTCTAGCAATATACTGCTTGACTCTGAGTTCAAGGCGTGTATAGCAGATTTTGGGCTCGCCAAGTTGTTGGTGAAGAATGGGGAACCATACACCGCATCTGTTCTAGCAGGGTCTTTCGGCTATATTCCACCAGGTAAGTGATGCTAGCTACAAAACTTTTTCATATCCATATTGAACTTAACTGATTATAGGCTTCACTTGTATGGCAGAATATGCATATTCAACCAGGATTGATGAGAAAGTTGATGTGTACAGCTTTGGAGTTGTGCTCCTGGAGCTAGTTACAGGAAGAGAGCCTAATTATGGAGGTGAGAATGCATGCAGTCTGGTTGATTGGGCATGGCAGCATTGTAATGAAGGGAAATGCGTCACTGATGCATTTGATGAGGTTATGAGAGAAACACGGTATGCAGAAGAGATGACTAAGGTCTTCAAATTAGGCCTCATGTGCACAAGCACATTACCCTCCACTAGACCTTCCACAAAGGAGATTTTGCAAGTTCTTCGTCAGTGTTGTTCTTCAAGTTCTGCACGTAAAAGAATGTCAACTGAGGTTGATATCACTCCTCTTCTTGGCAATACAACTTACATTTCCAGTTACAAGGATAGTAGGACTGGAAGTGAAAACGAAGAAAGTTGCTTAAATAGTGTGTAACATAGTATTCTATGCAAAAAGTATTTCAAAATATGGTACGATAGAACTACTTAACTTCAAAATATGGTAAGATATCTACTAGGAAAAGTTTTGGATATATAATTAACATCTAAATATATAATCCAGGTTCTCCGCATTACAATTAGCAAGTCAGCGTAATCTCTAGAAACGAAATAAAGCATCAGATTGATAAAGTACAAATAAGCAGAAATAAGACAAACATGCACGAACAGTGATGAAAAATTAAAAGACCAGTCCAGGTGTATTAGTTTGGATTTTTAGCCTGCACAATTTTGCAGGGTAGCTTATGACAAATTGCACATTTAATGTTCTCTGCTTAAAATGGTAATAAGTAAGTAATTTTGCGTCGGAGGTTTTGGCTGTTATGGTATTGATTTATACTATTGGTAGTTTTGCAATGTAAATATCTTTTATCTATTTTTTGCACGTCTTGTATTTGGTTTAGATTCTATTAATATGTTTTGCATTTTCAAAAAGAAAAGTAAAGATCAACGAAATCACTGCAGATTGACTTTTTCTACCATCTAAACTTCCAAATTGAATGCCGCCAAAAATATCTGTTTTAACATTTTCTCTTCTTAACCACTTAGCTGAAAAGACTATTATGATTACATTTACATAGCATGATGGATGTATCAATCACAGGTCCACATCCACATCGCAAGCAAACAACAAAGTTCCCACCCCTGGGTACGCAAATATGTTAAGTTTTATGAGATGATTCACAGCTCTGAATATTTAATGAGCCCATGTTTTATATACAATAGGGCGTGACTGCATTTTAAATTATCTCCATCATGCTGTTCATCAATGTACACAAATGACCATTCCAAAACTCTCCAAAACCTTAATCTGATTAGCCTCCATTGTTTGTATCAGCTCTTCACTTTTTAAATATAGCCTTTGCCCATTCCCAGTACCTCAGCAAAGCAACAGCCCCAGTATAGCATAAGATTTTGCAGCAACTTCCATGAGATGATGCACTCCAAAATTATCCTCCTACAAAGCCAAAACCAAAGAAAAACAGTATTTACAATTTAAAAGTTGAATAGCATGCCTTTCACAAGCTTCTGCAAAAATTCTGACCTAGCCTCATCTTCAACTTATACACTCCCGAATCTGACATCTGTCTATACACAAGATAGAAATCAGAAAGAGCAAAGTTAGGAATCCGAGTAATCAAACAAAATTTAAAAATGAAACAAAAGGAAGGTCTGGTCTCGGAGCCTCTCTATACACAAAACAAGTCAGGTTGTTAAGCACAGTTACTGGAAACATAGCACGTATAGTGGTGCAAGACCTGCGACCACATATTCACCGGTCAGAAACTTGATTATGAAATTCAATTGCCACGGAAATTGATAGCCAAATTATCTTGAAGCAAGAGGGCCAATATACAATCTAAGAACAGTCGATCATAGTAAGACCCAACAAGATAGGAAGAGAAAAGGAACGGACCATATTCTGATTTAATAATGTCAAGTGTTAACAAGTTATAACAAGGGAGGGGATAATCAAATCAGTTATTTCTTCTGAAAACCCGTGAAATATAGTATTCTTGTGAACTGTTGATAAAACAAATTTGTGAGAATAGTTTTGTTATAATATTAGATCAACTTTACCACAGAGAAAACAGAGAGATTAGAAAATTCAAAACCTTCAACTTCTTCAGCCACCATATTTTGAAATACTCTCTATTAAGAACTGATCAGGATCAGCCACAAAACATCACCCTCTGCAAAGTTCCCTTACTCCCACTATCTCTCAGACTTCCCGGTTTTTTTTCACTTCCATCCATAACTGTTCCTAATCTAAAAGTCCTCAAATAAAGAAACTCACCTCGCAATTGAGGTTCTGGGTGCTGGCAATTGGTGCATAATCCGAACATTCTGCCCTTGTGAAATTACAAGCTTTGTCTAGTTGTTGATCAATTCCAACAGCACCCTCTTCCCAATTTGGCAAGCTTTTTGTAGATATAGTTTCTGCCCTTTCCAAGCAAACAAAAGTCATGTCCCGAGCTTTGTCCTCATTGACTCCATTCTGAAATGGACACCAACTTCTAATTAAGGAATTTCACATGAACCAAACAACTTCCGAAGGGAAGGTTCTCCCGCTGATTCAGCAGGCTTCTTACCTCATTCTGAACTTCTAAAGCCCTTGATTTCAGCCTATGCTGTGTGGAGTCAAGAAAACTTGTTTCATTTATCTGCATGTCACCTACGTCAGTAATTGTACCACTTCCTGAGAGTCCATCAGATGACTTGATTTCACAATTGCTGTCGGTATCATTCGTTGTTGAGCCATCTAGCCTAACCGCTTCAATACACTCGATGCTCATGTGAGGAGTACCACCCAATTTACTAGTATAACTTTCAGGTGAAACACACTCTAGCCTCTGTGGGCTAACAGATGTCCGCTTCTCTGGTTTATCTGGCTTAACATCCATCATTTCAGGGTTCTTCTTCCTCTTGATGGACCTTTCAGAAGAGCTGGATCCAGAGTTGCACTTTGTCGTATCATCACCCATTTTCTCAGCCGCATGGCTTATATGCCTAGGCATTCGAGTGCGTTTGTAACCTTCTGGAAAAACAAATGCAGGGAGCTGCTTTCGACGAACATGAGAAACATAAATTTCCATTCCCGGCTTCCAGTATACATACATAATAATTTCTCGTCTGAATTCATCAACTGTTCCACGTATATCAAATTGTTGTCCCTCTTGACCTCTTACTCCCTCTTTTCTTTGCAAGCCCATGAAAAATGCAGAATGCGCACAAGGCTTGGACGTGTCTGCATACTCATGTGGATAAGGATGACACTGCAGCATCCCACTTGTATCTCGCTCTATCTGCTCATAGATAATTGAAAAGCATGTATTAATATACGGCCAAAAACAAAAGAATTTGTTAAAATGTTCAGATCAGACATCTTCAACAAATAAACGCAGACACGAGACATGAACTAAATTCAGATGAGGAAAAGCCTCATACAAGACTGTACCTTCAAGGTTAGCTGTCTTAGTCGGGATTCTACCCAACCTCTCCACAAAAGTAAATCATCAGCATCTAATGCAATGATGTCTACTTGTAAATAGTTTTTGTAAGCCTCAAAAAAGACATATGGCTGAAAAAGTGCACTCCACTGTGATTTGTTAAGCTCAATTTCCTAACAGTAGAAATATTAATCAAATAAGACTATCATAAAAAAAAATTAAAAAAAAAAAAAAAAACTTAAGAATAATGAACTGCTTACGTCACAAATCTTGTTGCCATAGCAGAACTGTTCCATCATAACACGAAGAGTGCTTGTCGAGACATTGTAGCTGGAATTCATGCAAGGGTATGCAGGAGTAATTATTGGCATAAGGTGATACCTGTCCCTATGGTTTCTGCGAGGATCCCATATAGGTAAATGCAGTTCATTCTCTTCTATAGGGCATAGCATTACAGGGTTTGGCCACCGCCACTGTGAATAAACCCTAAAGAATCTAGAAACCAACATACTAGGGATTGCATTAGGGTAAAGCTGGCAAATTCGAGCAACTAAAATAGCCCAATTTACTCCTCCAAGGAATCCAGTAACCTAAACACACCGAAATGAGGTAACAAAGATGAAAACATAAATGCTCATGCCATTGGTTACTAAAGAAATTAGTAAGGTTGTAGGTATAGTTCTTACATTTGAATAAACACCACGTCTTTTAGCCCAAAACTTTAAACATCTCAATGTAGTTCGAAAGTGCTATCATTATGAAGGGTTAATGGAATACTAAATTAATAAACTTTGATTTGAATCTAATATATCAATGAAACCAAAATTAATGAAAGCATATATTAACCTCGACATTTGGAACAAGTTTAAGAATTTGATCCGCCACTCGGCAACCATTAAGACTTCGAACAGTTTGTTCATCAACATCATACAGAACGGAACCGTCTGAGATATCCAGGTCCTGTGGATAAGAGTATTTCAAAACGATATTAAAGTGAAGTCAAGTTTTAAGGGAAACTAGATTTTAAGGGATTAAAATGAATAAATGAGGAAAAAACCAAAGAAACGTGTTTTTCTCCTTAAGAAAACAAGGCATAAATGGATAGCATAGCGGTAACAGATATAGTCATGATTAACAACTTTTTCCAATATAATGCATCAAACTTAACAAACTGCATAAATAAATTAAGATCAACATCAAAACATGCATTTACCAAACTTATGTGTATTATGCGAATGTTGGCACACTAATCTAATATAGGATTACCTCAAGCAATAAAACAACTAAACCTTCCTACATTCTTCATAATTCCTAGAAGACATGCTATATAGCATGTATAGTGGGTGTTGAGAGGATAGAGATTCAACAGTCAATTCAAGCATGCCAAAAACAGGAAAGAAATATAAATAACATAAAGATTCAGTACACAGAATGAAGACATGGTCACATTCAATTCCATATACCCCAAGAAAACTCAACTTTACAAAGGAAGAAGCACTCGTGTTACAGAAGCCCTAAATTCTTCGCCCAAGAGACAAATGTTTTAATAAATTTAGCAGAACATATAAAGGTAAAAGGCCCTGCTGAATAAGAACCAAACTTACTTCTGGCACAACCAAAATAGATATGCTTGCATACAGCAAATCTATAGATATTCCCTGGAATTTGAATTTCATTACTGGGACATGTGCATCAGGTACTGGTTGAAGTTCAGTAACTTCTTCCATTTCAGCAAGGATGTTGTGCAAAATGATGAAGAAGTCTTGCTACAAAAGAGATACGCTAGCTAAAATATAACTGATGTCGAGGATTTTACTAAATGGAGGAAAAGGAACCAGCTGCAGTATGTCACCTCTCGATTTACATAGGAAGGACCGATGCACAAAGTGTCTATGTCCACTCCAGGTCCATGAACCTGCAAATATGCTTAAATTATTGCAATAATATCCGAACACTTATAGAACAGCCACTTACAAAACAAACAAAATGGTATTTTCATAAAACAGGAATATTATAACTCATTTACTGTCTACTTTTATTTTCTTAGAACAGAACAACATTTTTTGCAATTCATAGAACAGGAATATTATGACTCGTTTACTGTCTGCTTCAATTTGTTCAGAACAGAACGACATTTTTTGCTACAAGCCTGCAAGAATGCACTAACCAAAATGGAGGAGGGGAGGGAAGTTGTTTACTTTCATGCAGTACGGAAGTTCAAGGCATTTTATGATAAATTGGAAGTAATATTCATTGGAAGTCGCCGCCTACCAGTCATTTGTTGACAGTGACTGAAACATGATTATTGTTACAAACAAACAACTGACATAATCATGCTTCAAAACTCTACAGACCCTGGGAATTAAATAATGTTGAGAGGTCTGTAGAGTTTATAAAGGTTGTTGGAAATAAACTCACCAGGATAAACCAAAAATACATCAGTTGTCCCGTGAGAGGTGGGTATTATTATTAACCATATATAAATGTTTAAGTATATTCTCAAATCTTAGCCGTTCACAACAACAATTCTACAAGAATTTCGAACATCCTCCTGATTTAAGTTCCTACCATTCTATTCAACCCATTTCACTGTCAATTTCTACAATAAATCAAAGGCAGACATATGTTGAAGTCCTCCAGCCTTCAAGTAATCAAGAGAAATTAACAACTGTTACATGCACAGAAATTTTCACAATATGCAAGCATTGGAAGGATCGAGGAAAAAGGTAACAGACTCACCCCTAGTCGGTAAGAGCCAAAAGTGAAAATGACGGCATTTGCATCCTCAACCATCTGATCTGTGTAGCCTCGTTGGCGGGTCAGCTGCTTCACCCAGCTTTTCACGATCTGTATTATAGGTTAACCTTAGCACTACAAAATTTTAATTTTGAAGAGTGCATCAAAACACCTCAAATCCACTACACAACAAAAAAAAAAGTACCATCCCCAACGCACTGTAGTACCGTTGGAGTGGAAGAAGAAAATGAACCCTGAACAAGCATTAATCTATCGAAGTTCCTAACATTGTTCTTAGATACACCCACCCCCCACCCCGTCCGACAATGTGTCACATTGGATCATTTCACACAAATTAAAAAAAAAAAAAATTTGAAGGGTTAAAAAAAAGATTATTATGCAAAGTAGAATATAATAATGCGAGAGTGGTGTATATAGATGCTGGAGCTGTAAAAGTAATTCCCAAAAATTTGTGACACTGATTGTGGGACAGAGGGAGTGTACATCTTACAACATAAAACAAATATCATAGTACTTGGAGAAAAATCATTACATTACCCAAACAAGAAAACGACAATAATAATGATGATGATGCATGAATTAGTGAGTAATTAATTGTTGAAAAGCAGCATAAGATCTGAGAAATAAGTGACCTGATCAAGGCGGCGAAGAACCTCTTCTCTACTTGCAGCTTCTTCATTGCACTCATAAAGCCCCGAATCAACCAAAAACTGAATTAAACAGCAAAAAAAAAAAAGAGGAATTTTTATTACTTTTTATGCATAGAAACAAATGTGAAAGCATGTAAATAAACAATGGATGAACCAACCTTCTCCAATTCTATGTTACGATTGAGATCAGCTTCGGTGGGTCCGGCAATTGAGATAGGTTTTGTGAATCTATCTTTGTTAGCTTGTTCTTGTTGTGGCGGTGGGGGAAGAGGAGGTGTAGAGCCACCGATAGGGCTGTCGGAAACCACCATATTCGAATTATTATCGTTGGAATCTGATTGTTCCAAACGCGTTTTTGGGGAATTGGGGTTTGGAGGAAGTCAAGGGAGCGTTTGGAAACAATAATGTGAATCTCGAACTGGTTTTGTTTTGTATCCCACTCCAACCAATCACACCTGCCCCTTCCTTTTCCTTTTTTTTTTTTATCTCTCTCACTTACATTATTTTGGTCTCTGTTTTTTACTTTTAATTGAAAACAAACAAAAAATAAATAATAATTTTGTCTTGTTTTAAACTAGAACTAGAACTAGAACTTTCTTTCAAATCACTTCCCGCGGATACTTTTCTAAAACTTACAAATTATTTTTTTAAGGTAAGAGATTAGTTTAAAAAATGTATATCAAAGGAGAATTAGAAAAATGTACGTTAGATGTACTTGAGAGATAAATAATATAATTAGTAAAAATAAATAAAACTGAAAGTAGTGTCACAGATTTAATAGATTAGTTTTTTTTTTTTTGAAAGATGAATGTAATAGATTAGTTATTAGTTATAGTTATTAGTTTTTTTTTTAAAGATGTATAGTTATTAGTTATTGATTATTATTTTGTAAGAGACAGGATCATATATGAAAACAATAACGATAATATCTAACTTATTTTGTGATAGAAGACAATGTTTTGGGTCCTGTGAGAATTGTTCGGTTAGTAGGAACAGTACGTTGTTATGTATAGGGGTCGAGATTTGAACTTCAGATACTTTCGCTTATTCTAACCATTAGGTTACTTAATAAAAAATAATAATAATTTATATTGTTGATGGAAGTTTAATTTAGTCCAAGTAGGCTGAATTTATGTGATTATGTTTACTTCAATTGATAGACGTTGACGGAACCCTTTCGGTTGTGAATTCTTTAACTTGTCTAATAGAGCGGTGAATATGGTATTTTTATATGTTTTAGTTTTTTTATTTCATGTTTTTTTTAAGGAATGTGTTTTGGTGTTTTAAAATACCCCGATAGATGCATGAAATAAAGACAAAGGTTGAAGGGTAAAAGATAAAAAAAAAAAAATTATTACAATATACAATCTAAGAATTTTAACAAAAAAAAAGGCATACTAGCCAACGTTGCGGCCTACCATGTTGAGTCTTTACTCGACTAATTTCATGAGTGGCACATAGTAATTCCCTTGCTAGTGGGATCGTGGTGTCCCACGTTCGACTTCAGTCCCATCTTCTCGAGCGTTGACAAGGTCTTTGGTGCACACTTCCACTAGGTATTGTGTCTTTTCCCTTGCTCCTCAAAGCGGTTATAGACATTAAGAACATGGGATGTGGGTTTACCGCGTCATTGTCCAGACCCATTATGTTTTCAAGCAGTTCTGAGGTTCCGAAGATCCACAATATGAGTTAGTGTCATTGAGAAAGAATCAACTCCCTCGCGTCAAGAATAAATCAATCTCATCCAAACCGCATAATATAATTGAATCAGATTATTTTGATGAAGCAATCTAAATTGAACCAAACTATGTGCCTGTCTAGTATTTGGATCAAATGAATCTTTACTCCCACACCTAAGAATCTTATGTTTAGTATCATAGTGGGTGTGTTTGAATCACGACAGTTCACTGTGATTTTTCATAAACTATATTTTGTTACTTTTGTAAAATTAGGGCGGATCACCTAGATTGTGGCATACTCGTTGTGATATCAAACATACGATTACTCTTACACTTGACTAAACTACCAAATTAGTTTATGACTTTTTAGAATGCTCTTGGAAATATTTATTAGAACTAATTGTTGTTATGAAAATATTTGCGAAACAGTCTCGGCTTGAATATCCATTATTTGAAAAACAAAGTTGAAGCTTAAGGGTTTGTTTGCCAAGACATGTTTTTTAGGTTATAACTTATATCTTATAAGTCCACGTGATAAAAAAAATAACCGTTAATTTTTCACGAGCTTAAAGCTTATTTTCACTATGTTTTTTAATAAGTTGATTCAAGTATCTTATAACTTAAAACTTATAGTTTATCGTTTTTTATTTCAATTTTAGCATGCAATCTTCATTCAAAACAAATTAAACATTAATAAATTTAGCTTTACATGTCTTTTCGTATTTATAAACCAGTTGAAATGTTAATTTTACAAAATACTATAAATTTAATCTTATCAACTATCCGTTATAAGTTCATCTCTTACTTATAAATGTTAACCTGTCTCGCTATACTTAACCTAATTTTAAATGTTAACCCGTCTCGCTATACTTAACATAATTTTTTCCTCCACACTTTTGCATTTAATGTTTATCTAAAAAGTAAAATAAAATTATGTTCCTAATTATATGCTATTTTTTTTTTTAAAGGAATAACCGTTAACCCGTCTCGCTATATCTCTTACTTATAAATGTTAACCCGTCTCGCGATACTTAATCTAATTTTTCCTCCACACTTTTGCATTTAATGTTTATCTAAAAAGTAAAATAAAATTATGTTACTAATTTATATGCTACTAGACCATTGACCCATGCTAACGCACGGGTCATATCGATAAATATATTAAGCGCAATTATGTATCAAAATAGTTGAGTTGAATGAAAAAAATAGTATAATTCAATTCATAATATTAATTACCACAAACGTTTGTACTGTACCATATTAAAATATTTCCACGACATCGACGTTAGACTTTTGACGCACGCATCGCACGAGTCTATTAAAAACACAAAACAATTAAATTTTGCTCTGAAATCGTATCTTTAAATGTTGGTCTAAAATATAATTTTGAGAATAAAATTAAGAAATTTTGTTTCTAAATTTCTTATAAGTAAGAGATAAGTAAGAGAGGTAGGGAGCGTAGTTGATAGTATCAGGAAACGATCTGTTCATTTCTCTCCATAAAAAATATGATATTTTGTTTGTATCAGAAGGAAACGTTCCGTTTATTCCTTTCATTAAAAAATATAAATCTAGGGTTAATATTGCGTTACGGGTTAACATTTATAAATAAGAGTAAATAAGAGATGTGTTTATTTCTTTCCATAAAAAATAGGACATTTTGTTAAGCATGAAACATCTTGATAAGCATCAAACAAATTAGTAACTATTTAACTTAAAATTCCTTCCCAAAAAATTAGGTTAAATCAGGCGACAGAATTAAGTTAAATCTAGGGTTAATATTGCATTACAGGTTAACATGTATAAATAAGAGATTTTTTTGGAAAGGAATAACCGTTAATCCGTCTCGCTATATCTCTTACTTATAAACCGTTAATGCGTCTCGCTATACTTAACCTATTATGTTATGTTACGGTATCAAGGACGATGTCATGAAAATATTATGTTATGGTACAGTACCAAAGCCCATGCTTCTTAATATTATGAAACTATTTTGTTATCTATTACCGTCAAATATTACCTTCGATAGGGCACAGGTCGATGATTAGTACTTTATAAACTTAGTTATGAATTATTTGTTTTATTTTTTCACCTAACATAGCCCAAATGAGCCATACCCCTCTCTCTCACTCACCGAAAAACCCCTACCTAGCCTACGCCTCCTCCATTTTGATTCTCTTCTGAAAAAGTCTATTTTCTCCCAATCTCAAGTTTTCACGTTTGCCCTGTCTGAGTTTCTTCATCCTCTCTTGTGAGAGTCAGTGTTTTCATTGAGTTGATTGCAATCCATCTATATCCATCATGTTCATTGTAAGTTCATCATCAATTCCTAAACTAATTATTTCAACTTATTATTATTTTTATGATTTCCTGGTAATGAAATAACGGTGATATTATAGGAATTAGATGCTCCTGCGAGTGTCAGGAAGCAATTGGCCAAGTTGTTCGGGGAAGCTATCAAAGCAACTCTGCCTACTCAATCTGCTGCTATTGCCCCATTAATTGATGCATGTGTTGCAAAAAATGGTCTCAAACCTGCTGATTATCAATGGTATATCTCAAAAGTGATTCACAAATAAGCGCTTAATTTTATCCAAACACCCACTTATTTGTTTTTTTTAAAAAAAAATTCATGTGCAGTAATAACGCAATGAGTCTTTTTGCTAAGATTAAAGGGAAGCAACAAGACTTCACAAATCCACGTTCACTTGGTGAGGGCATTATGAGAAATCTCCCTCCATCAGAAATGGTAGAATCGTGCTCTGTCGCCGGTCCTGGATTTGTCAATGTTGTTTTATCAAAGAACTGGATAGCACAGGTCATTCATTCATTCAATTTCTATTTCTAGGCTAGTGTCTCCCTAGTGTGTTGTTTGGATCATGCAATTAACATAATAAAATTCCTTCGGCAGAGCTTACAGAGGATGCTTACCGATGGTATTGATTCATGGGCACCTCGACTTCCAATCAAGAGGGTTATGGTTGACTTTTCCTCACCCAATATAGCAAAAGAAATGCATGTTGGTCACCTCAGGTCAACCATTATCGGGGACACACTTGCACGAATGCTTGAATTTTGCCAGCCTGAATGTTTGATCCGCAGAAATCATATCGGTGACTGGGGCACTCAGGTAGATTTAACCTCTAAAGTATACTATGTTTATACCGAGTTAGATTTTTTGTGCTATCTCTTGTGTTGTGACTGGTGAAATTGCTATACAGTGTCAAAGCTAGGATTTTTTTTCTTCTTCTTCATCTGTAACCATTTTTCTTTGGGATATGATTTTCTTTGTTCAGAACCTTATGTCTTTGGGCGATTCCTTTGCAACAATCATTTAATTTCTAGTTGTATTTGGGACCAATTGCTGATGTAAGTTGGTTTTTTAACTGCTTATGCGATTGAGAACATGAACTCCATTCATCCAAATTAAACAAAGTCGTGCTGCTGTACCTGCCCACAAAGAAAATAGTTTACACACTGAACTATTTCAATTGCCACCAAAATAACAATGTTTACTTATGACATATTTTCTTGAGTTATAGAACATTCATTCTATTATGAAGAATCTCATTTTGGCATTGTAGCATATGTCTTAAAGTCCATGCATTGATTTTGCAGTTCGGGATGCTGATTGCATACCTCTTTGAGAAATTTCCAAACCCAGAAGATGTTAATGAATCTGATATTGGAGATCTACAGGTGAGATAACATATGGAAATGAACTTCATACCAGTTTTCATATGTAGGTGTTTATTCATATGTTTGGTCGGTAGTTTTGGTTCAGGTCTGACATTGTGTTTAGTTAACCAGCTGCATGGTTGTTATCGTTGAATTGTATGCAAGTAGTAACTATGCATTTTTAGATATCTAGTCTAGGAATTAATTTGTTATAAAGGCCACAATACCCCAATAGATAATATAAGCTACTACTTTCCCATGAAACAGCCAACAGCCTTGAAAAGATAAGTAATTGATTTTGTTGACAGGTATTGCTTTTATACTGTGTTTTCATTTTTTTAATTAGAAAGATGTCAAGGTGTGAACTTTGAAATAAAGGTTATGGCCTATGTTTGACTGTAGATACTAGTTATTATTAGTATAAATGAACAATCAACCTTGAAGTGGCAATGTTTATTGGTCTTATAGATAGCATTTTATGTTTTCATTGTTATTTAGCTTTGATGGTAAATTTATTCTGAAATTATTGGAGTTGGGTGCATTTTTAGGCATTCTATAAGGCCTCAAAATTGAGGTTTGATAGTGATCCTGCTTTTAAGTTAAATGCACAGCAGTCAGTGGTCAAGCTCCAGGTAACTTTTACTTCAAGTATTTCGTTTCTTTTTTATTTCTTTCTTTCTGCCCCATACGGAATTGGTTTTACATTTTTTGTCTGCCTGAATTTTGATTTCAGGGAGGGGATCCCAAGTATCGCACGGCATGGAAACAAATTTGCGATGTTAGTAGGACTGAATTTAACAAGGTCTATCAACGCCTTGGAATTCGTTTGGAGGAAATGGTAAGGGTTCTGGTTTTATTTGTATCTCCCATGAGGAATTCTCATCTCTTCCTTTTCTTTTAATTTATGCTTTGTTTGGTTTGAAAAAGAAAGTGAAAGGAAAGAATGTAAAAGGAACGAAAGTGAATGCAAAGTGAGATGATTTTTTAATTGTTTGGTATAAGTGGTAGCAGAGAAAGGTGGGAGGAAAAAAAGACATGCATTTAATAAATGACATAAATACCCCTGCATAAAAAATAGAAGATTTTATTTTATTTTTACAATATATTGTCATATGATAAATAGAAGTCACCATATTGACGATCCCACTTGGTGAGATAAGACTTGGTTGTTGTTGTTGTAGAAGTGACAGTATTCATTTTTAGAAAAAAGAAAGAAAAAATGACAGTATGAAACGAAAAAAAATTAAAATATAAAATTGATAAGACAGAGGCGTGCATGATGCCATGTGAGAGAAGCAGCTAATTTGGAAAAGTGACATAACCGTGAAGCATAAGAAATGCTACAAGGAAAGGACCAGTCTGTCCTTCTATTAAATTGTATGTCTATTCCATGATTTCCTTACTGATTTGTGCGGAAAGGTTTTTGCAAGTGGGAGCACCAAAACCATGGTTTCTTTCCTCTCTGACAGAGAAACCAAACGAGGGAAGCCCACTTTTCTATAAACTTTCCATCCTATTATTTATCCACTCACTTTCCCTAGAAACAAACAATGTCTTACTGTTGGGTCTCTTAGAATTCTATGTGTGCCTTATATATGTTTCGTTTTGTTGAAATGCTGTCTGTTGTTAGTGTGGCTTTTATTGAATGTGTTGTGGCTTTGATTATGTGTTTTAGCCAAATATAACATATTCTATCTAGTATGTTGTGTCTTTTTCCTTGTTCTGTGACGGCAATAAGTTTGGCTGGTTGCTTGAATTTGCATTAGGGAACTATGCGATATCTATCTCACATATAAGCTTGTTGGTTTTTTCTGTTTGAATTCTATTCTAAGTTTAAGTAGACTGATGTAATTATCATGTCTTCTCTATTTACTCGATTGCCTGTATATAGCAAGTGTAGCAACAAAAAAAATTGGTCAGTGTAGCATTAAATTGGATAATGCATATAGTGTAGCAATAAATTGATCAAATATCTTTGATTTATGTTGTAGTCGTGACATATTTTTATTTTGGGTTTTTCTATCATGTGCAAATTTGCACATGTTAAGAAGTTTAAAATAGAAATTTTGTATTGAAACTTGTACATTTAATATTAAATATAAAACTTTTGAATAAATAATTGTTGTTTTCCAAGAGAAAGTTACTACTATTAGTTGTTTTAACATGTGCAATGTTGCACATGTTAGACAAACCCTTTTATTTTATTGAATAATAGTGACATGTTTTACTTTGTACTGAATGGTTATATATTTGGCCACAGCCAGAGAGCTTCTTCAATCCATTAATCCCTCCAACTTTGGAGAAACTGGAAAAATTAGGGCTGATTGAAGACAATGAGGGTGCTCGTGTGATATTTGTTGAGGGTGTAGACATACCACTAATTGCTGTGAAAAGAGATGGTGGCTACAACTACTTTTCAACTGATCTAGCATCACTTTGGTTAGTTTTTAGTTTTAGTTTTTTTGGATATCTTCTTGAAATTTGTGACATGGGTCGCACGAATATTCAAATTCTGTTTTCAATTAGTCAAAATTAGTTTATCTTGGTGTGACCTTTGGTGGTTTGGGCATTGCAGTAGAAAACATATAGAAGTACTAATAAGAAGAGTATGTGATAGGTTAGGTGAAGGTCGAAGGGTGTTCCAATAGTTAGACTTAGAGGGAAAATACAAAGGAAAAATGTATCCTTAATTATTAGCAAGCATTTAGATTTAATTGGTTTGCTACCAGATTAGTGTTGTGATAGGATGTCGTGTTTGCTTCCTGTAACTGGCCTCAGGTAGGAAAGAGGCTTTTATGATTGTTTCTATATATACACTGTTTTTTGTTGAAAAATTGGTGTACATGTTTCTCTATTTGCCTGTATTTTTATCTGAGTATGTAACAGGAAATAGATCTACTGTGGAAGATAAACTGTTTTGGTTACCTTAACCACTTGAACTTTGCAGGTATCGTCTGAATGTCGAAAAGCTTGATTGGAATATATATGTTACAGATGTTGGTCAGTGGCAACATTTTGACATGCTTTTTAAGGTATGTCCCAATAAGTGCTACTGATACTGCAATGAGTTTAAATGTCTGACATCCCTTTTGGTTTTTCTACCAGGCCTTTAGGCGTGCAGGGTGGCTTCCAAAGGATCCAAATGAATATCCAATATGCACTCACATAGGTTTTGGTCTTGTTCTTGGCGATGATGGAAAACGATTTCGGAGTCGCAGTAGCGAGACTGTTCGATTAGTTGATTTACTTGATGAAGCTAAAAGGCGCTGTAAAGTTGCTCTTCTTGAACGTGGTAAAGTACCAGTTGCCTATTGCAATTTTTATTTCTTCCTTCATGCTAACCAGAACCAAAGAAATGAAGTTTCTGTTTGTTGAAGATCTCTGGAACTGATATTATGCATTAGACAGTTAACCTTCTAAATCCTATGTTCATCTAGATAATGCTAAAGATTGGACGGAGGAAGAGATTGAAAAAACTTCAGAGGCAATTGGATATGGGGCTGTTAAGTAAGTTCTTTATCTCAATAATGTTTTCCCATAGTGACCAACATGCTTTCCAGCAATATGTGATTAGCTTTACTGTAGACATACTTTATTGAGTTAAATTGGAACCAGATGTATTGTCTTACTAGTTCCTGTTTACTGAATTTTCAAAGTTTATGTGTTGCTTTTCATTCTGCTCTAATGTTCCGAATCTGGCTGGTATATACTTTCTTTACTTTGAGGTTTAGAAAGTGTGTTCTAACTATCATACAGTTAAACAAGATTTTCTAACCGGCAATTAGTTTAATTAGATACTACCTCTTTCCCTTATTATAAGCTCCTTTTGCCAAATTCACATGTATTGAAAAAAATAGGCAGTCTATCTATCCAATGTGTCTATTTTGTGTAGAGGTTCCTAATATACCCTTCATATATGAGTGTGTTCAACTCTGACTTCTTGTCTTCTAAGACAATTTGCAGTATTAATTACGGTACAGATATATTTGAAAACAATAATAAATGTATTTAGTCGGGGGGGTTGGGTAGCTCAATTGGTTTGATCTAAGGGAAAAGGAGTTGGAGGTTCTGGGTTCAAACCCGTACGAAGGAGAAGATATTAATCTAACAAACTAACTACTAACATTTTCCATTCAAAAAAATAATAATAAATGTATTTAGTAATTTGAAATGGAGATTATATTTAAGGATACTTTTTTTCTTTCAAAGAAGGCTTATATTTGGGGATTGAGGTAGTTAAAAGCCAAAGCACGGGTTGCTTGTTTTTTTTCCTCTCATGCTAAATGTTCCCCATTTATCTGGATTGCTTTTTGTTTCAAATGACTCAACTTATGGTTTTGGTTTGACGTTATGATATTTCTGTTGTCTGCTTATGCCTCTGTTCTTGGAATGCTGAATGAGCTGCAAACTTGTTGCCCATCATATTCATGCTTTTGACTTGTTTGCAGATATGCTGACTTGAAGATCAACAGAACAACAAATTACACTTTCAACTTTGATCAGATGCTTAATGATAAGGTGCATATATTGTTGTCAACTTACAATAAAAAGGCCTGTAGATTTTATAGCCATTATTAATGCCCCCCAGACCTGTCCTGCTCCCCTCACAGAAAATATTTATGAAGTCTAAAGCTATAAATTTTGATCCTTTTGATTTACAATTGCTATCAGAACTGCTAAAAAACATCTTTTAACAAATGTTGAGCCCGTTCTTCGTCCCCCATGAAACCAACTAATGTAATACAATAGATGTCTCACCTTTCTATGCTTTTTTCCAACAGGGAAATACCGCTGTTTATTTGTTGTATGCACATGCTAGGATCTGTTCCATTATCAGGAAATCTGGTAAAGACATAGAAGAACTAAAAAAGGTAAGCTTTTCTAATTTCTGTGATGACATTAGAATTATTGGAAAAGTTAATTTAATTGCTTTTTGTTTCATATAATGTTAAACATATATGTATTGTGCCTAGGTTTTATGAGTAGATCATGGTTGACTTGATATGAGTCAATTAAGCACTCATCTATTATGATTGTAATATGATTCAGTAATGCATTTTTGTTTATACATATATAATAGTATGCTGGCTAACAATTTTACATGCTTCATATCTTGTCTACCAACTCTTGACAGAATGGCAATTTGGTGTTGGAGCATGAAGACGAGCGTACTTTGGGTCTTCATTTACTGCAATTTACTGAGGTAAAGGGAAACATTTTTTCATGAGATTTGTACCTTGCATGTTATACTTGTAGTGTTTTACTTTGTCAATCTGGGTCCATCTTCTTTAAGAAAAGACTGATGCATTATATAATTAAATAGCTATAGGTTCGCGCGTCCATGACTATATAGATATATTACAATCCAAAAAATATACGCACTGACATAGTTTTTTTATCTTTCAGGTTTTTGTGGAGTCATGCTCGAATTTATTACCAAACTTGTTGTGTGAATACCTGTATAATTTGGCCGAAATCTTCACAAAGAAATTTTATTCTAGTTGTCAGGTATCGAAAGTTATAATTTTTTCTGTATGAATTTGAATGCCCTCACTATTCCTATTTGCTGTGTATTAATTTGAATGCCTTTGTCAGGTTGTTGGGTCGCCTGAGGAAACTAGTAGACTCTTGTTATGTGAAGCAACGCTTGTTGTGATGAGACATTGCTTCTATCTCCTTGGAATTGATCCAGTTTACAAGTTATGATCCACCATCTCGATGAGGAGTTCAAGATCAAGTTTTTTGGAACAGACTTTTACATTTTTAGTGCATAGAAGTGTAGGAACTTCTAACATGAAATTTTTTGTTCAAGAATCACTACATCTTCTGTTTTGTTTTTTGTATTCCAAGGTGGTTAGAGCATCGATGCTAATTTTACTGACAGGCCCTTTGAAATTTTCAGTTTGTGGAGACAGATTTGTTTTCAACTGATTGGAGACCTTTCAAAAAAAAAAAGGTACTAACTTTTTAAGGTCCAATTTTATTTTATTTTAATTGTGAAACGTCAACTAAATTAAGTTTTATGTAAAAGATGTTCAGTAAAAACATTCAGGAAGTTTTTAAAGCCACGTATACGGTGGTATTTGTTGAGGACAGAGTCTACGGTTCAGTTGTAAAAAAAAAACTGAAATCATTTTTGTTCTTCATAAACACTAGAAATTCACTTTTTTTTTTAACTTTTTATTTGTAGTTCTTGAAATCAATTTGAAATGTATTTTTGCAAAATTTTGACAAAACTGTGATTAATTTAACAAATAATATAATAGAATACATAAAAATTATGCAAAAATTACCAGTTTTCAAAATTGACTTGATACCTAAAGAGTTGCAATAGAGAAGCTCCAGTTGTTGAGAGTGTAAAATGGAGGACTGTTTTTTTTTTTTAAGGGAAAATAGAGTAGTGATGTAGACTCTATATTTTGAAAATTGATCTAATATCTTTTTTAAGGAAAATTGATCTAACATAAAATGATGGAATCCTTGTAAAATTTACTATTTAAAAGAGTGTTAAAAATAGAGCTTGACATTTTTGTTGTAAAGTATTGTAGTGTTCCGCTCAGAAAAATTATTTTAGTGTTGATGCGACTCAAAATTAATTTCATAAATCTATTCGTGTGCAACAAGATGTTTGGTGGACCCCGGACACACGTGCCAGTTTCATTTTGATTTATAGGAACCTCAAGTTTGGGTTCTTCATCATTCTTACTTTGTTCACTTTCCTTTGTCAAAGAAAAACTAGAAAATTCTATAATGTTTTTAGCTTTTTACCTTCTGGGGTAGCACTATCTTTAAGCACGCTGGAAGGAGACAAACACATAACCTAACAGAATCTGCATGCATGCATGCACTGTAAGTAAATATACCTCACTAACCACACACACAACATTAACATGCCATGTTGTCTTCATTTGTCTTTTTTTCATCCTTCACAAATCCACTCCCCCAACATAATTGCATGTCTTGTGAAAACCACGAAAGCAAGATCTCTATAATATCTAGCAAGCACAATAAGCTAGGTTATAGTTCATAATCGTATGACTTAAAAAATACTTGTTTGATAACTTTCATTTTCTCTCGAGGTTAAAACTTAATTTTACTAACTTATAGTGTTTTTTGATAAGCTACTTCAAATAGCTTAAAGCTTATTTTATGTTATTCTATATTTATAAGCTAGTTCAACGTTAATTTTATCAAACAATACAAATTCAATTTGCTACCTTGTTCGTTGTCAGCTAGATTATCAATTACCTGCTATTTTTTATTTTTTTACCAAACGGAGCCTGATAAACATATTATTTTTGGCAATGCACATAACATATTTTTAATTTTGTTTATTTCTACTGCATGCATGATGTTGTTGTTTTCGTTTTCCCCTTTTTTATGATTGAAGTTGAAACGTCTGCTTTTTGGACTGATGGTTTGATTATCTAGGATTTTCTTATTGTAACCTTCTTTTTTCTTCCCAGGATTTGAAGTAGTTTACACTGCCTTCAATAACGGTTATTTAAGGCTTCTAACATGTCAAACTGTTTATCTGACTCTGAATCTGATTATGATGATGAACCTGTGAGTGGAAAGAAGTTATTGTCAACTTTCAATTTGTGAACATGTAGTAGTAACTCTGATGGTTCTGTTCAGAAGAGGCTTACTACACTTCCAATTAAGAGGCCTTTTGATGATAATAACAATTCCTTCCGCACTTCGGTTAAGAAACCAAAGGTGTATATGAGGAGGTTGGTCGATAGACCATTTTCTGTGAGGATGAAGGAGAACATAAAGAGAGAATTTGATATGGTTCAAATTTTGATCAGGAATTGCAAAAGAATGAAGAATGTGGAGGAGCTGAAATTGCAATCCCTTGAGAGAGATGTTAAGGAGCGCGCCAACGAGCTTCTAAACAAGAGAAGGCAAGTTGGTTGTGTCAGAAGAATTGGTCAATATTACACTAAAATGCAGAGCAAAATTGAAAAATGTGTTAAAGATCTTGAAGAAAATGAAGCACCAGTGTGTTTAATTGAGGACTCGATTAAAAATTACAAGCATGAGCTCAAGAAAAATGAGATAGAACTTCGTAAAATCGAGGGTAACAACAATAAAGATGGTGGAAGGAAGAGGAGCTCGAGACTCTTACGCAAAAAAATTGATAAATCTACCAAGGAAATTAAGACCAAAGAGGAAGAGTTTGATGCTTTGAAAATATTTCTTAGTGGTAAAATAGAAGAATTACAGTCAGAAATGCGTAAGTTATCAAAAGTAATGGACAAGAGGGACAAGAGGAGGACTGATCAGCATGATCAAATGAAAGACTTTGAGTCAATGAAGAAGCAATTTGAAGATCGGGTTAGGGAGCTTGATTTCAAAGAGAAGCAATGTGACCGGCGGCCAGTGGCGTTGCCAGGACCAGGACCCTAGACTAGGGGTTCAAACTTTTGAACTTTAATTAATAATATATATATATATATATATATGTGTGTGTGTGTTTCTAAAAAATATATTGTATTTAATTTATATTGTATTGAAAAAAGTATATACATATTCTACAATTACCCTCTACACTGGCGGGTCTATGCCCCGAGAAATGAGGGCAAACTTTTTAACTTTAATCAATAATTACTACATTTGATCTTTATTATAAAAAAATATTTGAAGACTTTTATATTACTTTTCTTTTTTGAAAACCCAATATTATTGCAAGCTCCTTAACCTCTCAAGAAGAGAAAAGTGGTGCAAGAAAAATTACAGATCCCCGGCGCTAAGGCAACCTTTTTTAGTACTTTTTAAAAGAAAATGTCACAACTTTTTAATTTATAGTTATTAATTAAAACACTTTTTCCAACTCTCATTTATTTTATTTTTTAATATTAGTGAGTGTATTTAATGGTTCACGAATTTTTTTACAATATATTTAT
>Ga0315915_1002065_pt1 | contig 25013 bp, 8 predicted proteins | sample MpolbnodulesMG_FD_207738 | JGI IMG/M metagenome (GOLD analysis project Ga0315915, IMG submission 207738) | Medicago polymorpha root nodule microbial communities from Los Angeles, California, United States - branched nodules | ecosystem: Host-associated > Plants > Roots > Nodule | place: USA...
AAACCTCATCGTTGCCACTTTCCTTAGCCTTAACCATGGACTGGACCCTCTCCATCAATCTTGTCTTTCTTCCATGACCAACACCAATTCCATTGTTTTTAAAGTAACCTAGTTCTTCAGCTTCATCAACCTAGACAAAAAATTTATAATTTTCAACATCATCTTGTACAATTTGATAACTCTTTTGATTTTTTCCCATATGTCCACCCCCTATCATTTCAGATTCAATTTGAACAATTTTGCTTGAAGAAATTTTGGGGATTCTAGTTGTCGGATTCAATAAAAAAAATGAGGGTTTGGAGTTTACTGAATTGGGGAAGAACGTTACTAATTATTAGAAGAAATTATTGGTATTTTGGTGTGTAGATTAAAGATTGTAAAATCAGGGCTCAAATTTTATATATTTGGGAAGAAAGATCCGTTGGGGAAGAAAGAAAGAGTCGTTGGAGAGGAAATAACATTTTCTGCAAATCAATCAATTTCGTCCTTGGAAATTTTGGTCACTATCGGTCAAATTAGTCCCTGCTTATGTGACATCTGACATGTGATAAGTTAATGGTCACGTCAGCACCGTTAACACTCCAATTGAATGGATGGGATAAATTGATTGACATCTTACAAATTCAAGACATTTTGATATTTTGTTAAATTGGGGGACGAATTTGACCGATTCATGCAAATTTAGGGATAACACTTGTGTGACATTGAGTTGGCTGACATTGACCAATCACAATGTCATAATGCCTGTGAAAGAGAGAGAAACAAAAGCATTGTGACATTGTGATTGACCAATGTCACAAAACTCTATGTCACCCGAGTGCTACCCCAAATTTAGGGACGAAGTTAATGATTTATTTATTTAGAAGGGGTATAAATGAAATTTCACAAAATTATAGCGAAGCTAGTTAATATTTGGGTTAGATCTAGTGTGGCTATAGCGGAAGCAGAGTGAAATCGAGAGAGATGGGTGGAGGACATGGACATGGCGGAACAACCTACAGAGGCGTAACAATTCATCAACCTAAGCGTTGGCACACTGTCACCGGCAAAGGCTTGTGTGCTGTCATGTGGTTTGTTCCTCTTTCTCTTTTCATTTCTTACCCTAATTTTTTTTCGATTTTGTTAATTCAATTTTCGATATTTAGCTTCTGATTTTAAATTAATTGTTTTTCTTAGGTTCTGGGTCATGTACAGGGCAAAACAAGATGCTCCTGTAGTATTGGTAAGAACACTTTCAGCAATTTGAAATGAACATTTTATGAATGCAAATAATTGTAACTTGTTTTTTTATTGATTGATTTATTCTCTTTTACATTTAGGGCTGGAGGCATCCTTGGGAGGGTCATGGTGATCACGGAGACGAGCATTAATTTTCTTAGGTATGATCATTGGTTGTTAAATTGTGAATTGGAATACTTTTTTTTCTTTTCCGAATTGTGAATTGAATGAGTAAAAATGTCATTTTTAAGTAAGTAAACAAGTGACTAAATAAAATTATAAGCTGATATGTCAATTATATCAATTGACTTGTGTTGGTTATAAAATATTGACAAAAAAGTGGTTTCCTACACTAAGTTTAGGTGGTAATTCGTTAGAATGGATTGAGATTCAAGATGAAATTCATGTCCAAATAGATAGATACACACTAGAGATTCATATTGATTGGGTTCAATTTAGAATCGAATTCAGATATAAGTTACAACATTACAACTCATGTATTGTTTAGATACTGATAACTATGATATATACACCCATCTAGGACTAGGAGGGTTTGGCAGATGAAGCCGGTGACATTTCGAAATTTGGGTCGTTTTATATGAAAGAGTTCCAAGGGGCAAACACTGGATGTAATAGTAATCAAATATTTGGTTTACTAAAAACTATCAATTTTGTTTGTTTGTTCATGACAGAGTAATTTGTGTATCATATATTGGCTTGTTTTAACGTGTTATCAAATTTATATATGACGTGTTTGTTTTCTATTTAAAAATATGGTAAAAGTTGGTATGTGCATGTGTGGTATTCATGATTTACCAGTAGAGTTTTTTCTAAACACAAGTTACAAAATGCCACTGTAGAGCCACACCTAGGAGGCTAGGTCGACCCCTGAGAGTTCCACATGATGATCCCGGGTCTTCTTCTGTTGAACCTGATTTAACCCTCCCAAAAATTAATACTATTATTTAATGACGATTTATCACCAACAGGTCATACTAAACTTCTACATAAACTGTTTTTTCATATTTGATAAGAAATGAGATCATTCACTTTCTTCAATTTTCATACGATGTACCTTTTAATGAAGCAAGGAAAATTAAGTTACATTATCCCTCTTTATTTTCACATTTACAAATGAGTGGCTGTTAATTCATGCGTATTTAGTAAAGGACATATGTTATATGTGCATACAACTTAGTCATTGACAATATTTGTAGAAGTGGAGTTGGAGCTGTAGACAACGAAATAATTAATGACAAGTTTATACAGAGCAGAATTTGCATAATTATGATTCACATATGTATTTATTTCTTGGCAGGCTTCAGCTGCAAATCAGGAACATCAGAACTTGAAGGATTGTGTTCGTGAATGTGTTAATCAAATGTTTACTTTGTTTCATTCAATAAATTGACTATAAAAGAAGATATTTTTTTTTGCATAATTCCATGAACATAGCTATGTTTGAGCACCTTACTTGTTAACTTGGATGAAGCTTTCTGGTCGTTGTTGTTTAGATAATTTATCCATGTTCTTGTGAGAAGTTTATGTTAATATACCGAGTTTGTGTCAACTTTGACAAGGTTGTGTCTGTGAGTTAATAACAACATGATATTATAGTACATTTTGTGTAGAATTGTCAAGGTGAGCCAATCCTACTCAGAGGTTGGTTAGAAAGTGAGCTAATCTAACCCGACTCATTTTTTTAATGAGGACATTATGAAATTAAAAAAATGCAGAAAAAACTGAAAAAAGGAGTAAGGACCTGTTTACAGAGATGAGGGAGGGAACTTGAAAATTGTGGTACACTTATGGCCTGTTGGTTGCAATCGGTAGGGGAAGACAACAAGAATGAGAGGGAATAAACAATGAGAGTGAATTGTGAGTGTTAGAATCTGGGAGATTACTGTTAGCTGTGTTTTGCCATTTAGGAAAATGAGAAGAGACTGTATAAGAATAGAGAACTTAGAAGATGTGTGAGTGTGGATGAGAAGCTTATAAACCAAGAGGGATGGCTTGTCATTGTGTGGGTGAGAATATGAGAATAGGGAGATGAACAAGGAATTAGATTTTAGAAAGGGGAGTTGGGTGTGCCAGTGTGGTGGAAACTAACAGAGTGGCACTCGCCGGTTGAGCAGGGGGTGAGAGTTTCTCTGATGTATATAATTGTTGTAAAAAAAATTCAATATAACTCAATCCCGTCCACTTGGGGTTTATATGAACTGATCAAAATCACTCACAAAAATTGAGCTGGTATTTTGCAACTCCAGTCACTGAGAACGAGGTTGACATGCAAGCCAGAACCAATATTTGCAGTTGTTCATTTACTTTATTTCAAAGAGCTTCCTTTGAAAAATCTTGATTGGAATTGAATGCCTTGGATATGTTAATACATTGAGAGGAATGTACTAATGAAGCAGCAAAGGTTCTATTCCAGACATACTCTGGTGGCAGCTCAGGGCTAACAGGGAGTTTGTATCGAAATAGTTAAAATTGAGAATCCGACTCATCTTTCTTTCATTCTTCTATTCAAACTTGCAGTAGTCGAAACAGTATTGTTGCAATCAAAGTATAGATACAGAGTTGATAGTTCTGGGATTCTTGTCTGAAATTCTTTGAAAAATGTCAGTTTATGTAAAAACAAAAGTTCGTGATGCAATTGGAGATCTGACCAATGCAGAGTGATTCTTGAATGACCACAATGTCAATAAAAGTTTTAAAAAAATGCCAACAAAAGTCTTAAGACACTTGTTAAGAAATTAAATATAGTAAAACTATTTTGAAACTTGTGTAGTCAATTTTTTAAAAGTGTGAATCTATGTTCTTTTCAATACAAAATTTACTCCCTCCGTTTTTAAATATAAGCAAATTTTGACTTTTAGGTTCATTAATGATGTATGTGATCGATATTATAAACCACATATATCATTAATTGAATGAACTTAAAAGTCAAAATTTGCTTATATTTAAAAACGGAGGGAGTACTTTTTTAAAAGTGAGTCCCATGTTTCATTCTTCTCAATTGAACTTAATTCCTCAGCATAGCATCTTTCCATTCTTGTTTCTTCAATGCATCTTGAACATTAACTAGTTCAGTATCAACAAGCATAACATAGTGAACTATTTCACTATGCTCAGCAACAACACTGTTAGACACCATATCACAATCAACTAATCTCTTAGGCAATTGTATGTTTTTGTGTGCTCCAGTTACTACTTGAGGTTGATCATCGAAACTACTATGAGTGATTGAATCATTGTAGCCATATGTGTTCTCTGTGTAACTTAACTTTTCATCCAAGTTAACTGAGCAGTTTGAATTTTGCACGGTCTGCTTCCAATTCCATGCTTCATATTCCATCACCTTCACATCCATACTTATTTCAATTTTTTTTATCACATGATTGTACAATCTATAGGCACCATTCATGTGATAACCAATTAGTATTACTAGTTCACTCATGTCTTCACGTTTCTTTCTTCTTGCATCAGGTATGTGTTTTAATCAAATACAACCAAAACATTGTAGAACGCGGTATTGAATATTCAACTACTACTCTAAAGGGATTTTTAAGGGATTTATGTGATTTTTAAAGTTCACATTCAATACGTAGTTGTATTGAACATTTAAGGGATTTTTTTTCTCTCCAGAAGGACATAACATGACCGGAACGCATGTAGCAATATTTCTTTTTGAAAAACGTAGTCACATGTTTCTCTATATATGTATCTATGTATATGCATACTACTCAAAATATTTCTTTTATATTTACTAGACCATTGACCCGTGCAAACATGAATAGATAACACTGAACATTAGAATTGTAGTGTAATAAGTCATATGATAAAAATGTATTATATTAGTCATATCATAGTGACGTTAATAAAGTTCGAAAACCGTACATTTTACATTAATTATCATACATTACAAAACACTACTTTTCTATAAACAACATTTGAAGTCACATCAGTATCATCACCATCTTCATCATTATTTTCAACCCATCTAGACTTTTGACCCGTGCTGTTAAAAACACATAAAAGAACTTAAAAGCGTCTTTGTATACCTTTGAGTGGCATTATTTTTGAAGGAACCTTTGAGTGACATTTAAAAACTATATTTTAATATGCTTAATATTTCTAAACAAATTTTATAAATTTTTTTTAAAAACTTGGAATCTGGTTCATGAGTCGACTAAACTAAGAGGTCGAGTTCCACGGTCCACTTGAATTTTTTTTGTTTTTGAAGTTCATAAGTTATATAGAGGACTTATATCTGCATACCTTCAATTTTAATACACTTATATGTAGCATTGTTTCATTGTAGATATAAACTTGCAGCAAAATCCAACAATGTGATGAAATAGGCAATATGATCATTGACTTATATAGAAACATAGAATAGTTTTATAAGAAAAAATTAAAGTTATGTTAAATCTTTACACACACCATCAATAATAAATCACTTCTTTGAGCTAAAGTTGTTAGCCATTTTTTTATACAAACATATAATTGTATGCTATTTTAAAGACTATATCATTACGTTTAAAATAAAAAAAGACTAAAATTTAATGGCTTAAGTATGATATTTTTTTTGTTGAGAGAAAATATGGTAAGAAATTGGATTATGTATGTTTAAATTTAATATTAACTCCAACAATTTAAAGCTACATACAATTGAAAAATATAAAAAATATTCATTTATGTTTTCATTTTTGACAGGATCTTCATCTCTCTGTTCTAATTTAGTAGTATTTGTAACTCATTCATGGAAAACTCAACCCGAAGGCAATTTCAACGGCTACAGTTATGCATGCAAGGCAAGAAGGTTTTAAGTTTACAATAATAGATATCAAATGATTCAACTATAAAATAAATGTGGACCTCTAGCTTAAAACAGACCAAATGCTTACATTTTTTTTTAGAGACCAAATGCTTACATGTTTTTGGTTTATTTCTTTCCTGTTAAATTTTTTAAACTACTAACCTAATATTTACATGTCAACTACCTTTAAAAGAAAAATTACATGTCAACTAATGTATCAAAAGTAAATCTGAAAAGGTAACAAAAGCCAATAAGGCAATAACATGGATGCACATGCCTAGAGAATATTAAGAGAATTTTGGCCAAAAGAATGTCATCAGAGGCCTTAAACATGAAAGGGTAGTTTCATTCACATTAAGCTCTACCAAACTGCAGAGAACTTGTTTGTTTTCACAAATTTCTTCATTCATTTTGCTTTCCTTCCATCATTTGTAAATTTTATTTCAATAAAGGACACTTCCTTGTTATCCATTCTCACAGAAGCATTTCAAAGGTAATTACATATCAGCCACCAAAACAAATATGAAACTGAAAGTAAAAATCATCAACATAAAAAGGAAGAGATTGATCGTCATTGATGCCTTTCCTGTTGCTGAATAATTGTGGTGAATATAATGAAAATGAAATTGAGGAGAGGGAGATCAAGATGTGACCTGAAGCGCAACCTCAGTTAGTGCGTCAACAGGTAGAGTTTGGCAAAAGTGTCGACAGGTAAAAATTGACAAAATCGTCATGCAAAAGCTCATTTTACTTGACGACATCACATATATTGTACTTCTTACAAATTGAACCAACTCGCATCTAACTCAAACAATCATAGCAAAGTGAAGGAAATCAAACATCGCCAATCTAAATGAAAAATAAATTAAAATATAGAAATTATATAGTGCAGATTTCTAAGCCTGAAAAAGAAGTAATGAAAACCTACATTACCTTGTGGTTATCAAAGTGAAGGATTTCTCCGAGTCATACTCATACATACCTCCCACGTTTTTTTATGAATGAATCTCACTTTTGTGGTTCTGAATGGTTTGAAAAAAGAAAAATGACATGTTATATTCAAAAATAAACATATATAGTAACACAAATTAATACGAAGAACCTTTTTAGAAAATGAACAAATCAATAAGTATACATACTATCTTATACTTATAAAAAAAGTACTTATCCTCCTCCTAAAATGATTTTTAGGGCAATGGATTCTGTTGTACATTGTCCACCAATACGATAACATTTGCATAAGTCTGACATGAAAGAAAAAACTCAGCATCAGTAGCAAAAAAAAAAAAAATCATTTTCGTAATTAAAAGAAGTGTGACAATAAAAAGATACAATTAGAAAGTGTAAATAATTAAATATAGAAGAAGATGAAAATGAAGAAGGGAAAAAAAGACAAAGAAAAAGAGTGTTACAGTATCGTTATGTTACCTTATATCTCTCTATGCGGTGGTGGTTTTAATCGATGATCCCAAACTAAAAGTCTAAAACTAACAATTACTTTCATATAATGTTATTTAACAATGAAGTGAGGGTGAAAAGAAAAAAAAAGACAAAACCAAAATAAGCATATAGATAAATAATAACCATCAGACTCACATATTTTGCAAAAGACAATATAGGATATGTGTGAATTGTGATGCAATCTGAACTTGTAACTCTTCATAATCACACAATGAAACATCTCCAAGTAAGAGAATAAGAGAACAAGGGAGCGTAATTGAAATAAAAGAGATCTAATGGTTTACAAAATAATTGTATTTAAATGCATCAAAAGGAAACACATCATAAAAATAGGAAATTACTGTTTTGATAAGATAAGCATGGGTGATTACGTTTAAGAGTAAGAGAAAGGAAAGGATGGAAACGATTTTGTTTTGTTTTCAATAAAAATAGGATAATTAGTTTGGAAACGATTTTATTTTGTTTTTCATAAAAATAGGATAATTAGTTTAGGTAGGAAAATATGATAATTTGTTAAGCAACGATTGGATTAATAGAAACGATCTGTTTTTTCAAAAAAATAGGAGTGATCTGTTAACAAAATAGGAGCGATCTGTTTTTTCAAAAAAATAGGAGGGATTCTTGATATTTAGTTTGGAAATGATTTTGTTTTGTTTTTTAATAAAAGGAAATAATAGGAGTGGTCTGCTGTTTTTTTGTAGGAGGATTTGTTTAGTAAAATTAAGGAGAAAAATTAGGAGCGATTTGTTTATTTTGATTTCCATAACAATTAACATTTTGATTAAATTAAATAGGGTTAATATAGTAAAATTAAGCAAAGAAGTTAGGTTAAATTTAGGGCAAAGTTTTGCGTCCGGGTTAACTTTAAGAAATAAGAGATATCAATTTAACAACTATTTTAAACTCCTTATATGCACAAATTTGTACATGATAGAAAAACTCTTTAAATATTTGCTTGATTGAGGATTATTGTTTTGTTTGCAATTTTTAATTTCGAATATGAACATCAATTGATTATAGTGTGGCATTGCATAAAAAAATGTAGCATACAATTAAACTAATATATAAAAGAAGATGATGTTTTTATTAACCATTATTTACACTTGAATAGAAGGCAAGCGGGCAACAAGCTGCGCCGCTATAAATATTATGAGATTAACTACATATTCTAAAAATTAAAAAGTAAATTAGTTTTAAAATCTCTTCGCCCCCCTTTGAATCAAACATATGAAAAAGTTATCCATTTCTAAGTTCCATTAGCCTTATTGTTTATCTAGAATAGAATAAATTGAAGTACTATTGTAAGATATGGTCAAATAATATTTCCCTTCTTTATCAAAACGTAGCAGTATTTAATCTATATTTGTTGGTTAGTTTATAAAGATACTCCCTTCTTTGTTTCTTTTATAAAACCAACCTCTTCTTTCAGGGTATCACTTAAACGACATTATGGTTGGTGATATTGGTGGCATTGACCAACCACAATGTCACAAGTATACAAAATAACAAAAACTCTTGTGAAGAAAAAAAGAAGAAAAACACTTGTGACATTGTGATTAGTCAAAGTCACCAATGTCACCAACCACAATGTCACCTACGTATTATCTCTTCTTTCGATTGTTTAGTCATGCTATTTTTAAAATTTTGAAACATGGGTCCCAATAAATAGTTACGTGGAATTTACTTTTTCAAGCAAAAGGAAAGTATACTTCGTTGATTTGATTTTCTTAGTTATGTGGTCAACACTAACTGATTTATTTATTTTCCATATGGGTTTATCAATTTCAGGTAAGCAAGGTTAGAATTTGTTGAAAACGGTTGTGGTGTTATTTCCATTTTCCATCACTTTGTATTTCCTTGTAAATAAAGTAGGACTTCAACATATGTAGCCTAATGATCAGGTGTTGATTACATAACAATACACAGTCTTTTGTCTAACAAATCATTAAAGAAGAGTTTGAGGGAGGAAAGGTCTATAGTTGTAGGGTTTGGGAGATAAAATCAAAGTAGGTAGGTTTGTATGAGGTTTTATAGGATTTTCATAGAGACAATTTTTTTTACAAATGGATCATTTACTATGGGATAAGAGGAGTATCATACTACAAATTGGTGATATTAAAGGAAGGTCCGACCCTTAGCAAGTGCAAGGTCCAGCCCTTAATTTATATGAATGACTATTTTTGATGTTATTTACAACTTAAATAAATAATTACTATTGTTTAAGAAATCTTGTTTTTCCATTGGAGGCCCATTTTTAATATTTGAACACATCCAACAATTTTATTGGAACCGGCATGATCAAAAGACTACAAACATGTGATACTTTGTTGGATCCATATTACTCAAAAGCATTTATGTCATGAAATAAGAATCCTTATTATATGCGTCACACCATCATTAATTATTTTCAATTTTTTTGAGTCTTTATCTCACCAAATGAAATAAATGGAGATGATCTAAACACTCCCATGTCATGGAATGGATAATACATACTCAATTGGAAATGGATGATATAAATGCAAACCACGTTTTCATATGGTTCATGCACAGTGGTACTTAATTTTATGCACATGCCCATTATTTGTTGTAGGCCAATGTTAAACCAGAATCATAGAAAAAATTTCAAGTAAATTTCAACATTTATGGTTCTTTTAATTTCTTAACTGGTCATTTGGTGAAAACCAATAATATTTTTCAGCTGTGTTTACTTTGCCGTACTGTACGTTATATTGATGATGCCAGCGCTCATGTGGGTCGCATACTAGTGCATGGTTTTGTATAGTTTGCACCAATGGAAAGATTGGTCCAACTTGGACCATTTTTTTTACGGTTAGATTAAACTATTCTATCAAACTTTATCATGGACTCTCTACTCTAAATCTAATCATCAACACTACCCGCTTCCTTCACCTTGCTTTTTAGCCACAGCTCAAGCAAACGGTAACAACATTGAAGTACTTCTACATCCACTATCACCAAGGGCATTCATACAAATCTGGAGGCTCAACTCTGTAGGTGAAAAGAGACCCGTAATAAAATAAAAACGTTTTTTTGTTGAAAGAATAATGTTCTATTTAAATTTTTTAAAAGATAAATAAAATGTGCCGTATATAAGCGGTACATCCAAATGTGAAAATCACTACTGTATACCTGCGAAACCTCAAATCACCATCCCAAAAACACAACCACCTAACACTTAGCAATACTATTGGGCTATAAAATATTTTTTGAGGCCCATGTCCTGGGGAGGCCCAATTTCATTGAGCGGTTTGCACACCTCAAGGTCTGGCCCTGACTATCACCATAGCCACCACTAGATCCGAATTGGATAGTTTCGGGTCCTTCATCTTGAGTACTTGAATTGAAGTGAACTATACATTTTTTTACTTCTTTGTTCTTTAGATTTTTAGATCAATGACATTGTTGAGGGTGATAGAGATAACTTTGCATGGGCGGATGCATTTGAGAGCTACATGGAGCTAAAGGTCCACATGAAATTTCCTTTTTTTTTTTAATAAATAAAACATATTTTGAATGGTTTGTCTCTTGTTAATGATACCAAAAAATAATTATAAGAAATGAGGAATGAGAGATGAGAAGAACTTATATCTAAAGTTATTAAAATTTGCAATAAACATGATATTGATGTGCCTGATATGGATGCACCGTATGCGCAAAGGAAGTAACTTTTCATTGAAAAACACCGATTGTTTATTAAAAAGTTATATATTTAATATAAAATACACAATTTATAAGACAAACCTACCATTTTAAATTTCTTAACATGTGCAAATTTGTACATGATAAAAAAATCTGATCTTCTTATTTTTAATATAATTTACATTATTGTTTCTTCAAAATTTTATCCCCATGTATGCTAAATGTCTGGATCCGGCCCCTGTAACTTTGTAATGGGTTGTGCAAAGAATGAAAGAACATTGCTTCAATTTACGTAAAATTATGTATTTTTCCTCCTTCATCTCTTCCCCTTTCCTTTTTTAATTTCTTGTTTTCTATCCCCTAGCTAGGGTTTTCTGTGTTTGTTCATTCACTTAATTGAGATGAAAAGAGAAATTTAGACTTTTTATAAATTAAAAAATCCGACTCATTAATCATTCTTTAGCAAATGCTTGACATATTCGGTGAAAAGAACACACAAGATTACCAATATGGATGCTGTGGATGAACAGTACAAACTGATGAATTATCTATATTTGGTGTGGATGAGCTATAATAAGATTTGGTGAGATGATCTATCTAAGGGTGAAACAAAATGGTCCAAGTTGGACCAATCTTTCCATGGGTGCAAGCTAAATGGAACCCTAGTGCAAATGTATTGGGCCGCACTCCACTTAGGTCACTTATGACAATTTCAATGCACCTTCTGCTCGAATATATTATTATTTAATTGAATAAACTGCTAAATTGGTCTCTGTCTTTGTACTAAATTTTTAAATTGGTTCCTGACTCTATTAATAACTTAAATCGGTCACTGTCTTTGTCAAATGTTTCTCATATTGGTCCCTGACTCTATTAGTTGCTGAGCATTTTAAGCCATTAACGTATCAAATAAGATCCAAAAAGCATTATGTCATTAACCACCAAATAATATCTAAAATACATTGAGCCTTTAACAATTAAAATATAAAACAACTAATAGAGTCAGAGACAAATTGAGAAACATTTCACAAAAACAAGGACCATTTTGAGTTATTAATAGAGTCAGAGACCAATTTGAGAATTTATCACAAAGACAGGGACCAAATTGATGGTTTACTCTTATTTAATTATGGAAAATGCTAACCCGTGTCCTTAAGGCACATGTTAAAGAACTTAAAGTGGAAATTTTGTCGAGGAATTATGTCAATTTATCCTTCTAGAGATTGAAAATTAATGTTTTGTAATAAATATTTACCATCTATGAAATCCTTAACATGTGCCCTAAGGGCACAAGTTATCATGATCCTTTAATTTTTATATTTCAAAGTCGTATACGAACAAATATCTTTACAATAACTAACGTTTAGACCGACACCGTTTTCTGCTCTTTTTATTACACTAATACATATAAATTATAAACAATGGTTTTTAGTAAAAAAATTCTCTTAAAAATGAAATTTTAATTTTGATTAAAAAATTATGAATAGATATTTTGCATTTTCATATTGTAACAAACTATACTTATTTTTTCAAAGACACCAACAATATAGCAAATATGATATAAATTCTCATCTTTTTTAATGACACCAACAATATAGCATTATAAGTAAATTTGTTTAAGAGTATATTTGAAAGTGACAAAGTTTGTCCAAAACTATGTATTCTCTTCATAAATTATATTAGCTATTTATCAATTATGAGCTTTTATTGATTAATGATCAAATAAAACAAAATTGCTAATTATATTTTTATTTGGATAATTAATTATTGTAATTAACTGATATGAACTCAATGTGAGTGGATGTCTGGATTATTCATTCACAGAATAATGAGAAATCCTAATTGATTATCATCCTATATAAGGCTATGATCCCCAATATATCGTACATACACACCCATATTTTCTACCCTCCCTCATCTGAAGAGAATTTGAGGTAAAACGAGTGTCGATTGAGGAAGAATCAAATTATCCGCTCTAACTTTTCTCATGTTTTTCATATCATTACCGGAGTTCCTTTTCTTCATGGGTCAATGTATTCCTAATATCTTTAATCTATATCTTTGATAGATCAAACATTTAGATTTGATCATATACTCATGCTCAATGTTTTATTTGTTTCTTCTAATTACTATTTTTTGTTTTGTATTGAGCATGTCTTGTGAAATTGATCTTTATTTAGGCCTAATTTCAGCAAATTGTATGAGAGAGAACCTTCACGCTTGATTTATTGGGGTATATTTTGAGTAGAGCAGTTATTAAACACACAATAGGAAGAAGTTGACACAAAAGTGAGCTGCATGTGCCCATCAATCTACTGGCTTTTTTTTCTCTCAGCAAAATATCTCTTTTGGTCCTTTAAATTTGACAAAATATCATGTCATACCTTTAAGTTTGTTAAGTTTCAAATAAATTCTTTAAATTTTTTAAGTTTTAAATATGTCCTTTAAGTTTTTTAAAGTTTCAAATAGGTCCTTAAAAGGGTAATAAGAACCTACTTAAAACTTAAAAAACTTAAAGGACTAACATGATATTTTTGTCATATTTAAATAATACTACGAAATAATAAACTTTAAATAAATTTAAAATGTATTTGGCCTTTTCTCTCTCTTTATATACACATGCTACTTGTTGACGAACAAGAGCAGGTTAGAACACAATTATAAGAGAGAATGAATTGTTCTAGAAATAGTAGGAAATAGTGAACAAGAGTGTGCAACAAAGAAATTGAACAAAAACAAAATCGCTCACCAATCTCACTTGGTACTCTCTCACGCTTACTTTCACTTCCTTTCATGTTTTTTTTAATGGCCTTGATCCTTTTTTTTTACTAAAAAACAATCCATGCTGATATAGTACGTAGGACTTTTTCAAATGGAAGGAATATTCATCGTTTTCTTTTAAAGTTTGAGATTTTCCAAAATTTGTGCAGTGACCTTATTAATAGTTATTTTGAAGTAGTCAAATGAGCATAATTTTTTTATAAGGTCACCCCTCGTATCTTTTTATATTTTCTCTTCTTTTCATTTTGTTTGTATTTTTCGGGAAAGAAATTAATGAATTGAGAGTCTAATTCGGTGTTGGTGCAGGTTCAACTTGCCGGAATGTCAAAGGAAGTTGCATACGAAAACATACATATAACCTCTATCATGTATTTGATAGTGTCAACTAGTACAAAAAACCTATCTATCTAGCTAACATATTTTTACACAATCAATATACGAGTAATGTGTAAAAATATGAAAATATGTTAGATAGATATGTTTTATGTAGTAGTTGACATTATCAAACACATGAAAGAACTTGTAGAGCGTTTGAAAATTTTATAAGAACAAAATAAGAATAGAGTTATGTAAGGGTGGTTCTGACCAAATCAGACCTCTGCAGCGATGACGATTCCTCGTCACTTGATGAGAACATTGAAGGTGTTATTGGCTCACCATTTCATGTGGAAGCAAGAGTGTTTGGGAAAGATATGTTGATTTGGATCCAATGACATGAGTACAAGAGGTTTCAAGTTAAAATTATGGCCAAATTTTAAAAATTTAAACTATTTGTTGTCAAAAACAATGTCTTATCTTTTGGAGATTCTATCATGGACATTACCATCATTACTTAGGTAGGGATTTCTTTTTTTGGTCAAATAGACTAGTGGGGTGTCCGAGTTCGAACTCAAGCAGGGACTATTACTATTATTATACTGACTAAACTTTTTTTTTAGTTATTGGTGTTGTTGTTTTTGTAGTAGTTATTGGTGTTTCTGTTTTTATCCTAAAATAAGTATTTTGTTCTAGGTTGTTTTCCATTATATTTGCTTGATATATTCATTTTGTTGTCTTTTTATTTTGGTGTTTTTTGTATTCGTATTATTTACCATTATATCTAATATCAATCTTAATTATTTTATAGTTGGGTGTGAAGGCAACAACTTGAGCATAAAGGAACTTGAGAAGAACCTACGCATGACAACATTGAAGTTTATGTCATCATAATAACATGAACATGAGCAGTCCACGAGTGTTGTTAGCTGCCGGTGATCAAAAGTCACAAAAACTTTATTTATCTACAACTTTTCGATTAATGTATCTTTGGTATACCTCGTTTTAAAAATTTATTTATCTATACTTTTCTTTAAGTGTTGAAACAATCAAACAAATATCTTCAATCCTACTGGAAGATGCAAATCTATGTTTCTTTTTTCTTCTTAATTAAGATATGTAGTACTATGTATAATGGACAAATAACAATAATCGTATTCTTATCGTGTTTTTTTGTTGGTAATTCTAGTTAAGAAGGTGGATCTCGCATCGCGGGCTATGATCACACATCGCGAGATAGAGCGGTGAGGACTTCTGTCTACCTTGCATCGCAAAGTATAGGCCTACATCGCGAACCATTTTTCCTAAAATTTAGGGAAATGGACGCTTATAAATATTGAACTCTTAGGTCAATAGGAAAACACATTTGGAGGAGCCGACGAAGGCAAAAACACGATTTCCGAAGGATTTGAGCAACCGACGCCATTCAAAAGCCAAGAAATCATCAATCAATGATCTTTTTCTCATTCTTTTTTATTCCTATTTAATCATATGTTTTAGAAGCTATGATTATTTAATCCTCTTTAGGTTAGATCATGAACGATGAATTTCCTTGTAATTAGTTGTTCATGTAACTTTAAATGATTCTCTTAATATTAAGTCGATTACTTTGTTATTTTAATTTGGTTAATCCGTTCTTAATACTTTTTATATGATCAATGAGTACTAACTATAACTTTTTTCTATAAATAAATTGATTATTAGGTCACCATTATTACTAACCTTAATTTTGTTACCAAGTTTAACCTTTCAATCATTTAGGGCTCTGAACTATAAGAAATTGGGGAGCAGTAACAGTTGGAGAGTTAGAGACCAAGACCCTGGCCTAACTATTTTGATTAAAGGTATTGAAATCATGTAATCAGTAGCATTGTATTCGGAGTTTGTAGTTACTCAATTAATTCAAGGAATGAAACCCCTTTCCACCAAGAGGACGCCAGCCCCACCTCTCATCCCAATATGCCAAGAAGTCACCGCTGAGCCATACCTAGCTGAAAGAATGCTCACTGCAGGCAACTTCTTGTGTCAAGGGTTCTCCACCTCCACTTTCCAAGCAGGGCCAAACTAATATGTATAAGGAGCAAACTAGTTATTTCACTAGAACAATTGTTGTTTCCTAATTTTCAAAAGCATGGTGACTATATACCAAATAATATATATTCAATAAAAATAAAGAAAAAACAACCTAATAATAAAAATAACACTCAGTTATTATATCAATGAAAAGATAATAATTAATCAATATAAACAAATGATATCAGTGAAACAATTGTCAAAAGAAAAAATAACAACAAATGATAAAATAAAACAAGAACAATGAATTGTTGTTCCTTCATACAAAAAACAATGAATTGTTTGTGAAAATAAAACAAATTGGAGAAAAGAAAAAGACGCTAAAAAATAAGAAATTGAAATGAAAAAAACATGGCATAGAACAAATCAGACAAAAAAAAAAGCAACAAATCATTAAAAAAAATCGGTAAAATAAACAAGAAATCGGAATATAAAAACATGGCATACAAAATGACAAGAAATCATAACAAATATCTACAGATCTTTGAAGAATTTGACAGAGAAAAGAAGAAGAATTTTTTTTGGCATAAAACAGATGATGACGGCAAACAAGAGTTTGAAAGAGAATGACAAACTCTCAAAGGTTTGTGTGAGATTGTTTGATGAGAGCATTATTTATATTTTTAACTAAAAAGTCTCATAAAATCCATTCCATCCAAAAATCCATCAAAATCTATAGATTTTTGAATACCAAGATACAATTTATAAGTCATGAGAAATCTCAATTTAATACCAACGAATTTCGTTGCCCTGAAAAAAATCATGATTATTTTAATTGAATACCACAAGATTTTTTAATATTTTATAAAAGTCTTGATTGAATACAATAGACTTTTTTATTATAAAAAATTCTTTTGAAATCTCTTCAAATCACAATCCAATACACCCATTTAAACTTAATATAAGGAAGTGATATAAGTTTTTTGCCAAATGAAGAGAAAGTGTGCGATAAAATAATGATGTACGGGTTCAACTTTGTTGATCTAAAACTTTTTTATTGTTTGTATTTTCACACAACTTATGGGTTTTGTCATTGAATTAAAGAAGAGATTATACTTAAAATAAAAATATGGGTTTGTCTAATATCAACGGCAAAGCTAACAAAAAATTTATATAGGGACAAACTATAAAGAAAAAAATAATTAAAACAAACATATATAAATTTAAAGATAAAATATGTTTTTAGTCTCATAAATTATAATTTTTTAGGTTTAGTCTTTACAAAAATTTTATTTAATTTTTTTCTCAATTTTTTTAAATTTTACAAAAAAAAGTGTTTTTAGTCTTGCATTTTTTTTATAAGGCCAGAGCAAAATGACATCAAAAAAGAGGCTCCCAACTAAGTTGGTACCATACTCTAATCTTTTGTCAAATGCTCAGTAAAACCACACAAAAGTGTAAGTCGATCCCAAACAAGTGATACAAAAATTAAAGCACATAAGTGTATCAACCTCTAATTAATCCTAAAACTAACTAAAGAAATGGGTGATACAAAAATTAAAATAACACACAAGTGTATCAACATCTATTAATCCTAAAACTAACTAAAGTCTTGCATTTAATGTCTAACAAAAAACTAAGGACTAAAATTAAACAAATCTTAGGAACTCAACACAAAAATCACTAGTTAGAAACGTTTGACAAAATGTACTTTAAGAAACCAATTTTACCCATAATTGACTATTTACTAAATAGATTAATAATATTTTTTTCAATGTAAATAAATAGGTTATTTACAAGAAATTCTTTCCATTTAATTTGTCTATGACAATTGTCTTGATAATTTTTATTGTTGAAATAGTTTTCTCTATAGTTGTCATTGAGATCAGAAGTATCAAACCAATACAAATTAATCTATCAATCATCTAATAATTTTTCTAATTATGTTGTCATTGAAATCAGAAGTATCAAACCAATACAAATTAATCTATCAATCATCTAATAATTTTTCTAATTATTTATGTTAATTTTTTACAATTGAACTTATTTGAGGTAGCTCAATATTAATTATTTGGAGTGGCTGGATTTAAATACATACCAATTAATTCAAGAATTTTTTTTTTTGGGTACCCAAGGCTACCCCTCGTTGATGAGAGGCTACGCCCCTGTCTAATTTAAACCTGAAAAAAAAAGTTCTAAATATGGATCTTTACCGTATTTAATAAAAAAGGACAATGTTAACCAGTGCCCTTGGGACATTGGTTAAACAGCTAAAAGAAGTAAGATTTTATTAAAAATTGGTGTAATAATTAGTTGGTCAAAAGTAACAGTTTATATTTCCAAGACAATTTTTCTACTTTTGGATTCCTTAACCAGTGCCCACCACACCAGTGCCCGGCCCCGGGCACTGGTTAACAAAACCCAATAAAAAATGAATTTTATAATTGAAAGTATCGTACCTCCAACAAAAATCAATACCCACCTCACAAACTAAATCAATACCTAAATGCAAAAAACAATGAATAAACAAAAGAAAAAAAGAAGGACAATGGTAATGGGGTGATCCTCCATTTATATGAAAAGTACACAAATTTTTCTTTATTTGTCTCTCCATGTTTACTCTTCCAAACAACAGCACAACCTTCCAAGAATCCAACACATAACACATGTGTAATTGCTGAAATTGGTGAAGATTTTTTTTTACTAGAGTAATTATTACACACAAAAAGAGGAAGAAGAAATTGACACAAGAGTGAGCTACATGTGACCATCAATCATTTGGTCTTATTTTTCTATCTCTTTATATACATATGCTACTTGTTGATGAACAATAAAGGAGGTTAGCACACAATTATAAGAGAGAATGAATTGTTCTAGAAATAATAGAAAATAGTGAACAAGAGTGTGCAACAAAGAGATTGAAAAAAAAAAAAACTTGCTCACCAATCTCACTTGGTACTCTCTGACGCTTACTTTCACTTCCTTCCATGTATTCTTAATGGCCTGAATCCATTTTATTATTTTTTTTACTACAAAACAATCCATGCTAATATAGTAGTACTTTTTCAAATGCAATATTCATCGTTTTCTTTTAAAAGTTCGAGATTTTCCAAAATTTGTGGAGTGAGCCTATTAAAAGTTAATTCGAAGTAGTCACTCATATGACATGCTGCTCATAAATGCATAATTTGTTTTTCCATAAATAAATAAATTAAGAGTCTAATTTGGCGTTGATGCAGGTTCAAATGCTCGAAAATTCTATGCCAAAGGAAGCTGTATACCATAACATACATGATAAGCCGCAGTTAGATTCTATCCCAAAGTTGAACATGACTTCCATAGAGGAAGAGTGCAATAAATTTATCATGGAGTCAATAAACAAAAATTATGTGGACATGGATGAGTCGCAATACTTACTCATCCTTCCTGCAAAGAGCCAACCAGGTAGTGTAATTTGATAGTCTCTATAATAAGACAACACACATATACAAATACAATTAAAATACATTATTTTTCGTCCCGTGAGCATAGCTCAGTTGGTAGGACAATGCATTATTATATGCAGGAGTCGGGGTTTGAACCCCGGACATCCCACTTATTCAGCTTATAAGATGAATTCTAGCCACTAGGCTACCTGACCAAAAAAAAAAAATACATTATTTTTCTGGTGCAATCATATTGACACATAAGATATATATTTTTTTTATTATTCTCCAATATACATCTTTGAAGTTGTGTGAACTGTGAATAACTCAAGGAAAATTTTATGGTGAAGTCGTGAAAATGACTTTTCTGATGAAGTTAACACTATAACATCAAAAGTGTAGTGAGTAACACCTCACTGTTTGTACAGTGACATTAAAAGTTCAGTCCCCATAGTATCATTAATTCATCAGATTAACAAAACTACATTTAATCTAATTTTATCCTACCTTGTTTTAAGTGTAACACTCCACAAAGTGTAACACTTGATGCTATCACATAATATCATCAAATCTGTTTGCATGTTAAAGATGCCAACGATAAAATAGTACCTGTAAGTCAAAGATGTTGCAAGCATTACTAGATGAATTATTATTGATCATTAATCAGTAATCAACAATTTAAAAATGAATCAAACCTTAAAATCAAAATTAACTTTTTCAAAAAAGTCAGTTTTCTGACTGCACCGTAGAAGCTCCCATAACTCAAATGTGTTTCATATTATGCAGTGGAGGCCAATGGTAATTCCGGACATATTCATAGACCATCACGTGATGATCAACTAGATGAAGCTGGTCTCACACCAAGTCACATTGCAGGAATTATTATTTTTAGGGTTTTAATACTGTACACCCCATCCACCTCATTTACATCTTGGATGGTTCCTATGTACTCCCACCCTCCAAGGTAGAAAATAAGGATAGAGGGGAGAAATCAAATGAGAAAAGAGTTGTGAACTGAGTGGAAGGGGTATGCATAACTTTTTTCTAGGCAAAATGAAAAATATTAACACAAGACTCAATTTCAACCCAGCACAAAGAGTGTCCAGATAGGAATCAGGAAAAGTCAACAAAGGAGTTCTATGGTTATTATTTTTCCCTATGATTATTTTTATTTCTATTTTGATAGAAAAAGTATTCCAATGATTATTGTGACACAAATAATAGTAGATAAAATTATAAGATGCAAATAATTGAAGTAACTACCTTCGATAATTGAGTTGACTATCTTTCTGGTATCGATTGTACAAGTTTGGGAAGAGACTGGACGAGTGGAATGAGGGAAAATATTTGATTTCTCTTATAGTTTAGATCGATCAAATTTTTGAAGAAGAAATTGTTTGTTTAAATATCTAAACAAGAGTACTTGTGGTTGAACATATAATTTGATCAATCACATGCAAATTAGAAGAAAAGAGATTCAATTATATATATGAATCTACTACTAGTTAATGATTATAATTAGAGTTGTTCAAAGTTTTACAAGAACCGTACGGTATTAATTGAACATTAGAACTGCACCGAACTAAACTTAAAAATAATTGTCATGTTAGAGCAGTTCATGAACTGAAACCCCTTGGTTTAGTTAACCGAAACTGTTTGCAAACACAGTGACCACCAACAAGTTGTTTTGATGCATGCAGAAAAAGAATGAAAGAGTATGAATGAATAACTATGTAATTGTATTGAATAGAGAAGATTGATATTCTTACAAGTGCAATAACCCTTTATATAGATTGAATTGTGCTAACTAACTATGGTTACTTGACTAACAAGTAAACCTTATGATCAAGCTAATCTCTAAATAATTCAATCTTATTCAACTAACTTCTAGTTCACGTAACTTAACTCTAACAAACTTGTGCTAATCTATAGTGTATTATAGCAACATAACCATGCAATAGGCTAGTGAACCACTACATCCTCTATGGTGATCCTCTGGGGTTCATCCTCTGTACCGTACCTATACTTTGAATTATACCACCAATACTCCTTCTTAATTCATACTATAAAAACTCACCACTCCTATTTCTCTTAGTTTCGAAAACTGATTTCTATTCAAAGCTTTTGTGAACATGTCTGCCAACTGGTCTTGTGTAAGACAATACTCAACATTTAGCTTGTTCTTGTTGACTTGATCCCTAAAAAAATGGAACATTGTTTCTATGTGTTTACTCTTTCCATGGCAGATATGATTCTTAGCTAAGTTGATCGCAGACTTGTTATCAAATCATTAGCTTGACTAGCTAGAATAGGGATGGCAAAAAAAAAAGTATTCGTGGGTATCCGCAAATAAAATCCGTCACAGATATAGGGTGGGTAGCTTAACATATATGCACGGGTATAACATACATACATGTCTTTCTAAAATAACCCTACTTTCTAATTAGTTGAAAATCTGTATAAGTCTTTTTATACATAAGGTTTGGCTTTTTATACTTTTTTTAAGCTTGGAATACACAAATCTTTTTTATACTTTTTTTTAGATGTTGATTAGTTGAAAATTTGTATTGGCTTAAACATTTTGTATATATATGAGTTTTGCTAGAAGTCACCTATGAAAGTGTCTTTTAGCAACCCACACCTCAAGGTGTGATTTTCACTTTTTAGTTATAACTTTGCTAAAAAACACCTTCATAAAAATTAGTTGGTGTCTTTTAGCAAATGCTCATAGAATAACTTGCTAAAAGATACTTTCATAAAAGGTGTGTTCTAACAAAGCCCTATATATATTATGTAAGGACTATGAAATTTGTATTGTTTAAGAAATTTGAATGGATTATGTTTGGCTTATGAATTTAAAATGGATGTTTAAAATTTAAAGTTTTTAGGAAATTAATATTTTTTTCAAAAATTCATTGATATCCTTGAATATCTGTGGGTATCTAAATTCTCATGGATTACTTGTATTGCGATACCCACGTTCCGTATTACTGAAAATCTTTCCAATTCCAGTGTTCCGTTCATTTGAAATAAAATTCCGTATTGCATTGTACCATTAATGTATCTCAGGATACGTTTTGCAACAAACTGATGAGTTTTCATATGATTATTGCTCGTGAATCTACTAGCAAATCTCATTGCAAAACATATATCTATCCTACTTTGACACAAATATCTCAAAAAAACAATCAATTGTTTGAACATAGTTGGTACAAGAGGTTCTTCATCATTTGCACTTTTAATTTTAATCCTTCTTTTAGCATGTGTAACAACTGAATTGAATTCAATCATTTCAAATTTCTTCAATATTTCAGTAGCATACTTCACTTGATGCATAATTTAGACCCCTTGAAGTTTTCGGGTAGCACTTGGGTGACATTGTGGTTGGTGACATTGTGACATTGGCCAACCACAATGTCACAAGTGTCTTTCTTCTTTCTCTTTCATAATATTTTTTTGTTTCTTTGTGCATGTGTGACATTGTGGTTGGTCAATGTCACCAATGTCACCTACCACAATGTCACTCAAGTATTTTCTGAAGTTTCCGAAAATTCCATTCCCGGAAAGTAAGCTAGTTTCCCAAGGTATGTCATTTCAAATGCAGACTTTATTCTCTACTAAATTCTTCTATGCCAGCTTTTTTGCTACCAGTTACCATCGGGCCATCCACATATATGAGCAATAAGCTTCCTTATTGTTCAACATTGCATTTCTTAGATCCTTGCTGAAGAAAGAATCCATCAATTCTTTTGTTCCATGATCTTGGAGCTTGTTTCAAGCCATAAAGAGTCGAAACTATTTCACTATGCTCATCAACAACACTGTTAGACACCATATCACAATCAACTAATCTCTTAGGAAATTGTATGTTTCTGTGTGCTCTAGTTACTACTTGAGGTTGATCATTGAAACTATTTTGAGTGATTGAATCATTATAGTCATATGTGTTCTCTCTGTAACTTAACTTGTCATCCAAGTTAACCGAGCAGTTTGAATTTTGCACAATTTGCTTCCAATTCCATGCTTCATATTTCACCATCTTCACATCCCTACTTATTTCAATTTTGTTTATCACATGATTGTGATAACCAATTAGTATTACTAGTTCACTCTTGTCTTCCGGTTTCTTTCTTCTTGCATCAGGTATGTGTTTGAGGCATAGAGAGCCAATACTCTTAGGTGACTCACAAATGACTTTCTTTCCTAACCATACTTCTTCAAGTACCTTGTTCTCCAACCTCTTTGTCGAACATCCATTCAAGATGTATGCAACAGTTAACAGTGCTTCACCCACTACAACATTTTTGAGATTAGACCACACTTAACTTGACCACGAAAAAAAATATATGGCATAAAATAGGAATAAACCACACTTTTCGAAAGTCTGGCTTAAAAATCTCATATATAGTCCAGTTTGTGGCTCCTAGCAAACATCCGTGGCCTATTAAACCATAGGGCACGGCTAAAAATTATGGATATTTCTGACCACATATTAAACCCTGGCCTATTCTCATTTAATAGCCGCAATTTAAATCCGTGCCCTATCATGTTTTAGGCCATGAATAATAACGGTGCCCTATTCAATGATAAAAAAACCGTGCCTTAAAACCATCCTTACAGATTCTGAAAAAAGTAGCGGGAATGAAAATAATTGAGCGGGTATTTTTTTCTTTCAATTTTGAGCTTTTAATAATTAAAAAAAGAATAAAACATTTTTTTTAAACAAAAAAGATTAAACATATCACCTCTATCTGAAGCACTCTCTCATAACCTAATGTATCGCTCTCTCCCTCAATGGTATCGCTCTCTCCCCTAATCAAATCTCTCTCAATCGTAGCTCTCTCCAAATCTTGCCCAATCGAAGCTCACTCCTAATAGCAGCTCATAATGGTATCAATCCTCTCTCTCTCTCTCTTCTTTTTCTGTTTTGAATCTCTATAGGTTTCTTAATTTGAAATTTTTTCCCCTTTAAATCTAGTTGTATACAATTGATTGATTGATGATGCTATTAGAACTGTGATTTGTAACGCCCGTTTATTTTATTTTTGGTAGAGTTTAGAGTCCTATTTAATTGATTTATGTGATTTGTTTATTTAATTAAATGGTTTTATTAATAGTTAGTAAGAATAAGATAGGAATTAAAATATTTTAGAATTAAGGGGGTGGAGGTGTAATTAAGAGGAAACAAAGGAATTAGTGGGAATTAATTAAAATTAATTAGAATGAAGGAGGTTAAGAAAAGGATAGTCGGAGAAAAGAAAATCATTTGACGTGAAAACAGAGAAGTTTGAGAAAAAGGGGAAAAACCAAGAGCAAGA
>Ga0315915_1002067_pt1 | contig 25008 bp, 12 predicted proteins | sample MpolbnodulesMG_FD_207738 | JGI IMG/M metagenome (GOLD analysis project Ga0315915, IMG submission 207738) | Medicago polymorpha root nodule microbial communities from Los Angeles, California, United States - branched nodules | ecosystem: Host-associated > Plants > Roots > Nodule | place: USA...
AATAAAACCATTTAATTAAATAAACAAATCACATAATCACATAAATCAATTAAATAGGACTCTAAACTCTACCAAAAATAAAATAAAATAAACGGGCGTTACAACAGGACTAGAGGTTGAAGCAGGGCCAAATCCTGCTATGAGATGGTCCAGGGACTGAAAGTTCTTACGCCGTTTCTTTGCGGCGACCTTCTTGTTTGCTTCATTCACAAGGGCCTGTAGATCTTTCACCTTTCTTGCAAAACACAAAAAGCAGGAAAAACTTGTTAGACATGGGAGATAACACACGACAACAAGAATAAAAAGAAAACAAAGAAGAATGAAACTACCAAGACAATCATCTAGGTCTTGAGATACCACTAACTCATTTGTATTGATGAAGCGGGGCTCTGTTACTGGTGTCCCATCCGCATTCATCAATGGGTCTACCTGTTTGTCAGTTTTAATCTTCCGCGAGAAAGACTAAACAAACGCCTAAAGTCTCTGGTGCACATATGTTTCCTCTTCCGTCGAACTAGGAACGGTCCGACAGAAATCCTTCGGTTCGTAACCAAAATGGTCTTGGGACCAATATAAAGGGAAAAGAGTACGGCGCTCAGGGGCTCCTTCCTTCGCCACCTCCAAAAGAGTATCCAATGCAGCCTCACTTTTTGGTCATACCAAAAAGAAGCACTCTTTGAAACTCCGTACCTTTCCCGCAAAGATTTCGAACATCTTCTTGGTTTGACGAAAGGAGACCCAGTCGGCCCCCCGTTGGACAGTGAAAATGGTGAAAAAGATATTCTTGAGAGGAGGAGCCCTCAAATGCTAGCACACCAGTTCAAACGCCCTCATAAAAGCATGGAAGTTAGGGTGAATTTATGACGGAGACAACTTAGTCCAACGGAGCACCTCTCGTTGGCAATCAGAGAAGGGGAGTTGAAAACCCATGTCCTTGAAAACCACTTCATACATGGGAAAGACATAGTTGTTATATTCCGAACACACTCTATCAGAAGTGCTCGGAAGTACGACCTCCCAATCTTCAATTTTACCAACAGAAGTAAAAGGGATTTCTCCCGTTCCGTCCAAAGCAAACGACGATTCTGTCTCAAGGGGTTCCTCCCACAGCAAAGTAAGAGCTGGTGCGGCGATCTCTTCTTCTGCCATGGAAAACCTGAAAGAGCAAGGAAAAACTGAATCCAATATTCAGATCTACCCTTCGTTCACCCATCAGATCGACCACGGCGAGGTAGGGATCAGACATCACTGCTGAAATAGAAAAAGAAGCTGACATCGAAGATCACTCCTACCACGTCGAAGAACTCAATCATGAGCAAGCAGGACTGAAGCTTATGGGTCAAACTACATCATGTCGCCATTGTTTCTCTTTAAACGCAGAAAACAGACAGCAAAATCCCTAAGACTCCTTACACGAAGTGGAAACCACCGTAACAAACGGCAGAAACCACCGCGTCAGAGTAACTTCTACCCTAAAAACATGCAATCTCTACTGTTTCTAAAAAAAGAGACTAAAGAAATCAAGCATAAAAATAAGGGGAGGAAGGATCGTCAGAACATTACCTGTTATGACGAAAAACTGAATCTGAAGTGAGGAGTTGAAGGTTCGGAAAGGCTTCGTCTTTGAAAGAACTCTTGGAAATTTCTAAGTTTCTGAGAATGATGTGATAAACATGTTCCAAACAAAGCGTTTGAACTATTTATACCCGCTTCACAAACCTTTCAAGTACCAAAGATGTTGCAATCTGATACAGCCCTTCACACATAACTCTCCACTCAAAGTGGCCTACCCACGGTTCAGATTAGATCAAATCATCCCTCCAAGGGCCCTGATTAAAGACAACGGTTCCTCAAACGACAGAGTCAGATCAACGATACTGATGACACCTTGGAAACACAAACCAAGAATACACTCCTGATAGGCCATCTTACATTATTCTCAGCATGTTTTTCAGTCAATTTCAGTATGTTTTACAAAAAGAAGAGAGAAGTATTAGAATAATTGCTTATGATTTCGAGACATTAGTAATGTTTTCTATATTTGAGTCTGTAATTATATTCTTACCGAAGCATAGCAATTTTAGGATGTTTTATTGTAAATTCATGAAGAAATCATGCATATCGGCAAAGCAAGACATATGAATATTTGGGAAGATGAAGAATGATGATTCAAGAGGCCTCTGAAGATGTTACAAAGGGAGGAATTTTTTTCTCAAGTTCCAAGACACTTTACATAGAAGCAAACACCTGAAAATGCGAAGAAACAGGCGATTTTAGTATTGTCGACCAAGGTAATCAGAACCGGACCAAGCATCAAACCTGTAAAGACAAGGGTTTGAGGTTTAAAGGTTCAACCGAGGTTGAATAATTATTAATAAAATAATTCAATTATATATAAAATAGATATCATTGAAATAAATAAAATCATTTTTGTTACTATATTAATAATAAAATAAAATAAATAAATAATTTTTTATGGTGATTAGGCTTGTGTGTGACTTCATATGGCGGCCCAAGCCCACAATTTTTTAAGGACAGTACAAGCCCACAATTTTTTAAGGACAGTACAAGCCCACTTCTATCTATACTTTGTAACCCTAGTGTTTCTAATGTTGTTGCTAACTAGTAGTATAAGCAAAGAGCCACCACCATCCTCTCATTTCTCTATAGTTCATTTTTTTCTTCTTATTTTTAATTACGATTCTTCACCTTCTCTCGTCTGAAACTATGCTTCTTCTTTTTGAACCAAATGACTGTTCCATTTTCTCTTCGTTTTCTCGCAATCTTGCATTAATTAATAGTGAATATTGTGATTTTGTGAATGAAGGTTTCTTCGATTATGTGAATGAAGGTTTCTTCAAGTGTTGTGCTGTGTGTAACTTGTAAAGAAACGTAAAAGAGAAAATGGGATTTAGGCCATGGTTCTTGTTTTTTATGAAGAAAATAACCTAAACACGGTCCAACTCATCAAACCTCCTGAACCACCGGTGTTGTCTGGTTTCAACGATTTTTTGGTTCGTCTCCCGGTTTTTAGGTAGGGCGGTTTACAAGCCATTTCGGACGGGACATTGGTCCGGTTCACGATTGAACCAATTGAGCCGGTCGGTCTGGTTTTTATTACATTGGTGTTGACACTCACATGCGCCCAAGCACACAGATGGGGGCGCCATGACCTTAGAAATTTACATTGGGGCGCCTAACACATGAAAGTAGGCGCCTGACGTCTAACTCATAATTCACATGTGCCTGACGCATTATCCTAGGCGCCTGACACATGATCCTAGGCGCCTGGCGCATGTTTCTTGCGGCCCAAGGCACTGTTTTATGACTTTTTGGTGAAGAAAACCCACGATTTTAGCCCAAGTTCAGGTAGAAACTCTCCCTATAAATACCACATTCCTCATTCATAATTTCTCATTCATAACGAAGCGGTTCAAGAGGAAGTCAAGCATTAAGAGCTTCATGGGAGTAGTCTCTCTTCTCACTCGGTTTTCTAGGGTATGTTTTATTTCTTTTGTAATTTGTTTTTAGTTATAATAGGTAACTAAATCTTTTTAGGTTAGGGTTCTAAGATGAACCTATATTGTGTTTGTTGGATAATTATTTAATTTAAAGTCTTTTATTCAGTTATTTTATGTTAGCTATTCAGTTTTACTATAGTGCGTAAGATTTGTCTCCTGTGAAACATGACCTTGATTTAGGCACTTAGATGGTGACAAGGCCTAATACTAATATTCATATATGTCTAACCAAGAAGTAATTAGTTAGTAACTAGCAAAACAAACTGAAAGCGAGCGTAACCCTGCTAGTAAGTACTTAGGGAGGTGACATACCTAATATTGATGAACATCTGCTGAAATCAGGTAGTAATTAGTTAGTAATTAAGGAAACATTTGACTTCAAGACTTAAATCTGCTCAGTAACTTCATTCTCCTCGTACCTTGGTAAGGTAGATGCTGATAGGGCTGCCTGTTTGTAGAACTACCGAAAAGGAGAGTGTGTTATGTACTTTTAAGACTCATAGATGAGAGAACCTTTAGGAACACTGGCCACCATATCTTTGGAATTTTAGGAACTCTAATTTAAGTTTATGTCTTAATTACTCCTAAGGGAGTAAGACCCCACATGTAAGGATCATCGTGTGACCAGCAGGTGCAACTGAACAGGCAAGGGGATAAACTGAAATCGACCAAGAGAGTAAGACCCCACACGTATGGATCATCATGCGATCGGTAGGTGCAACTTGATAAATTGATTAGGTTATCATGTCCCAACGAACTCATCACTTAGATAGTCTACTTAGAATACTGAATATGACTTGACTGTTAATTACTTCCAACAAACAAATAAAGGGGATTCAAAGAATTCTAACCGCTTATAACATTCTGCAATCAAAATAGGATACTTTTCTCTGTTGCAAACAGATTAAATTGCAAAACTCTAAACCCTTATCGCTTTATTTATTTTATTGTTCCCAAATAAGTAACATAAATTGTTTAGATTTAACGACAATCCTTTTGGATAAGATACTCTACTTATCACTTTATTACATGGTAAACGATTTGGTACACTTGCCTAATCCGACCATCACTAGCTAATGAGAAATCAAAGACCAAATTGTTCCAAAGAAGTTACAATGCAAAATTAAATGATTAATATCCTCATTAGAGCCACAACCACCCACACAAAGTTGTTGACGATTTTGAAAAATTACTCGCCGCAATAAGTTATCGAAAGTAGAAATGCGATTCTGTAGCAAACGCCAAGCAAATAGGTTGTTTTTAAAGGAACTGACTTGTGCCAAATGTTGTGTTAAGAATCTGTTGTTATAACGTGTTCAGAAGTTGTCATAAATTGTGATAAGCTGAGCTAACTGTATATTTCTTGGATGAATGTATGCGCCATTGTCACCTTCATCCACTTTAACTTGTATCACAATATCATTCAATAACGCACAACACTCCCCAACCTACTCCTCCTCCCATGCTAATAAATGCCTACACCACTTCCAAACCTCCACATCCCCCATCCCAAAAGACTCATTTCTAAAACTGAATCCAGACGTAGAAATGCACATATGATGCATGGAACCAAAGAAATGGCTTAAACAAGAAATCATCCAACTATATTTTTCTAACATCCTCTTCCATCATGGTTCCGTTGACGACCTTTATATGATATTTACATGGTTGCAGAGGTCGTCTTGAGGGAGGGTGGGTGGGAGGGGCGGTAACCGCAAGAGCACTATTTTTTTAGGATCAAAATTATTATTTTCAGTTAGTAGTTAGTACTATATAGATATATTTATTTTTAATATGCTTTAATTAATTCTATTGAAAATATAATTTCAAAGAACCTTGATTGTGAATGAATCTTTTGCAAGGATGCAAGAAGAAAAACATTCAAATAATTAAAGAGACACAATTTTATTGATTAGCACTAAATATTCTAAGACCAGCCCTGCATAATTATTTTTCGTCATTAAAGCAATATTAATGTGTGAGCTAAATCAAGCATGCTCTCAAATTCCTCCGAAGTCCTTCCAGCCACCGCCACCACAGCATAGGCAGCCACTGCCATAGCGGTATGGTTTTTGGTTTAAGCCATTACGTGTGTTCCCTGCATCATGTGTTTTTTTCTTTCCACATTTTAAAATTTGGATGTGCAAACTTCATGAAAAAAGTATTTTAAAATGATAGAAAAATATGCCCTGGATGTTAAAATTTGAACGGATAGTGATTTGTGGAGAAGAACATTTTTGTCTTTAATCTTCGATGAGTAGAATATGAGTGTAACCATGCAGCTCACCTCCACCTTGCTTGTTTGGGTGAAACAACCAACGAATACCTTGCACGGCTCCTCCATGTCTTGATATATGATTTATTGGCGGTTTCAGAAATAAAACAACATAAAAAGTGTACTGTGTTGGTGTGGGCAAGAAAATGACAATATCAATACCACTTTAGTTTTTTTTTATTTTAAGGAAATAAGAAAATTTAGTTTTTTTTTTTTGACAAAAAGAAAATTTAGTTGTTAGGTTAATATTTTCTCTCTTGCTAAGAACATTCTTAAGGGGGTTTTAAAATTTGAAGACTTGGTACCTATTAAGTATTCTCAATGGAGAGAAATTTTGCTTTATAAAACCTAATGTCTCACTTAAAACCTCAATTTTAATTGAGATCCACACTTTTTTAATATTAAAAAATTAAAATATAATGATATAAAGTTATCGATAGTCGATTAGTGTATCATATTTAAGAATTTTGTATGAGATGTTGAGTCGGAGGGATTGAGTGTTTATTAGGTATCACTATTAAAAAATTATAAATAAGTGATGTATACACGTGAAACCTTTTAAGTATCAAAAAGGCTTAATTGCAGTTTTAGCCCCCTAACTTTTCCAAAGTTGCGATTTTGGCCCCCTAAGAAAAAAACTACAAAACAACCCCCTAAGTTTTGCAAATGTAGCAGTTTTGTCCCCCCAAAGCAAATAAAAAATAAAAAAAATAACACGTGGCACCTCACTTAGGGTGCCAAGTCAGCTTAGACCGAGTCAATATCAGCCTTTGGGGCCAAAACTGTCACAGGTGCAAAACTTAGGGGGCTGTTTTGTAGTTTTTTTTCCTTAGGGGGCCAAAATCGCAACTTTGAGAAAGTTAGGGGGCTAAAACTGCAATTAAGCCTATCAAAAAATAGATGTCTCCATTATGGATGTGCTAAAATTCGAATTGATAATTTTTAACTTTTTAACTCTTTTAATCTTTTAATTCAATTTTTTGTAGCAAAAGCAAAATTAATACATTTCATTAATAATTATATAGTACAAATCATGTGGTACAATATAATAGATATGGGGGCTTGGATGAAATAAGGATACTCTAGCTATGCCATGTGCAATCTTATTTGCTTGTCTCGGAATGAACAACACTACAGAGTCAAAATTGGTAGTCAAGAGACCCCTACACTGAACCATATGGTCCCCGAGCTCATTATGGAAGGTTGAAGAAGAGTTTATGGCTTCAGCAAGCGACTTGATATCCGTTTCAAACATAACATTGTGGAAACCTAATGAAATAGTCGTGTTGATTGCTTCCAACATTGTGATAGCTTCTGCTTCTAGGACAGATACGAAGGAGTGTAGGTGGCAGATTTCCCCATTAAGAAGTGGTCCTTAGAGTTCTGGAAACACATTCCAAATCCTACCGAGTTATTGTGGAATATTGCAGTGTCTACGTTACTCTGGATCACACCAGCTGGTAGTGTTTCCCAAGAGGTAGGATACTCCACATTCTGAGCATGGGGTTTTACTCTTCGCATACAACTCCATTTGTGAAATGTGTCTTTTGTCACGAAACAGTGAAGGTCAAAGTTGTGTCTGAAGCCTCCCAAAATGTTGTGTTTCGTCTCTTCCATAAACTCCAACATTTGTTGTTGGTATAGAGATAACATGCTAAGAACATCAAACAACATAGAAGTGAAATCGTTAGCCTGTTGGAGCAGCTCACTGATTTTATTTCCCATACCAATACCAATATGATCCCAACGTTTCATAGCCTAGAACAAAAGAAAAAATGCATATGAATTTCAGCCAGTGATTCACACATAACACACAAATCTGTCACATAGAATGCCTCTCATGTAAGATTTGTGGGTGTAGGTAAGCATTGACGAGCTTATTAATATAACTTTAGTTATATTTTTGGTCAAATGTAGGAGAGTTCTTTTCTTCTCACGAATGATATGTAGGAGATTTTATTTTTGACAAAATGAACATTCTATTTTATATTTATTGAATCTTTAAGAGAAATAATAACGAGTATCATGAGACATTTTTTTAGATGCAATTTTATTCAATTACATATTATTATTATTATTATTATTATTATTATTATTATTATTATTATTAGCTGAAAGATGGGCACACATGTAACATTACCATTGGTTCGATAGAAAAATTGACAAAAAATTGAATATGACAAGAAATGGATAAGCTTATGATTTTGATTTTCCATGTAATCCACATAAACCTCACTTTCCTAATGACAACACTCAGTCACATAAGCAACTCTCCCTCTGAATTTTCATTCATTTTTCTCCCTAAATAAATCTCATTCTATGCCGGAAAATTTCTGATTCCGGCCACCACCGTCTAAATTCCGATGGCCGCCGTAACTTCTTCTTTCTCATTCTCAACACTCACTCAATCTTCTCAGAGGAAATTAACAACGCTCTCTTCCTCTCGCTTCTTTGGTTCCGATTCAGATGCGGGTCGGTTTCGTTTGAGCATATCGTTGCGTTATGTTGGTGTTCGAACTTCCAATTCCGTTTCCAAATTGGTTGTTCGGTGTTCCTCTTCTGTGTCAGGTTTGGGAATTTGAGAATTGGGTTTTTTTAATTCATATTTTGTCTTTAGAATTTGATGTTTTAATTGGAAGTATATGGTTGTGAAATTTTCACCTCGGATTTTGAAGTTTTGTTTATGAGATTATGAATTTAGAGTGGAATGGGTTGGATTATATAGAATTTATTTTATGAGGATCATGTGTTTGATGCTTGGTTTGACTTAAAATTAAGAACTGGCACATTGACGCGGAACGTTCTCAATTGAACTTTGTCGTTGGACTTCTTGCAACCTGCAAAACACTTTGATTTTGTTTAGTTATGAAGTGACAAAAATTGATTTTGATTGAATTGATTCTGTAAAATTGGTGCCGACTAAAAGTGAGTTGAATGTAAAAGTGATTTATGTTTGGATACAAGTGAGTTGAACTATAAATGTTTTGTACGTAAAAATCAATTCTATAATCAAAAGCTACAAGTCCTAGCTTCAACAAGTAGAATCAATTCAGGAGGCAAAATCATTTCCACTCGAAAGCAACCAAACATGTCAGAATCAATTTTTGCCCCTCTACAAGTGGAACCAAACATACACATAATACATAAGATTATTCTATTTGTTTGATTGTGCATGAGTTTTTCCAATGATATTTGAATCCAAATTGCTCCCTTTTATTCTTGAGCTTTGCGGTAGATAGTAGTGTTATCAATCTCAAACAACGAAGGGTAGCAACCGACAACAAGAACACTTAGCGAGATAACAGATAGTAGCCTGGCCATGCCCCTTATTCTGAATTAGCATGCTCTATATTATAAACACTGATGCTCCAAAATACAAGACAGCACCAATATGGACTGCACATAAATAATAGTTGATGTGGCTAAATAAGGAGACAACACAGACATAAAGCCAACACTATTGAAAACAGAACACACACACATCTCAGATGAAAATACATTTCGTTTTCTCTGAAATTTTATCTCTGCATTTACTTGATATTTTTGAATTGGTTCCTAAAATGCACAAGAGGGACTTGGCGACTTGCTATTTGTGCGAGTGGAACTTTGTTTGCCACATTTTAAGATGCTCCAATAAAATACACTGGCCTATATAGGGCAAGGAAAATAACTTTCTTCAGCAGCAAAGCTTATAAAAGTGGCTTTTTAATGTACACAAATTATTGCAATTGATAGCATTGAAGTTGTTCTTGAACTATCTTTTAGGTGCTAGCTCAACAGTAAGAGTTTAGCCTTGTAACCTCAAGGTACCGAGTTCAAACAACCTCGGGGACGGTTGTAAAATGGCCTTTGTCACTTCAATTAATTAATAAAAAAATTTCCCCCTTGCCCTACTTTTTGTTTAAAAAAGTTGTTCGTGAACTACTTTAAAAGTTAGATGTTTGAACCTTATTCTACAGTTTCACTGTTATCAGTGTATGTAATTGCTTTTAGTCTTGCGTAGAATGTAAGCAACTTATTATTTGACCCCAAAATTCTGTGGATTGATACCAACTTTTGTTGCGTCCCTGAGAAATTTTCCTGTAAATATCAATCTGAAATCTTTGATTCTCTTTCATACATGACAGAGTGTGGTTTAAATATAATCAGCAGGCGATGTGGTTTTAAAAATAAAACGTTCTTAGAAATGTGTGTATGCTTCTATGTGTTATCAATACTTCCAAAAGGGAAAAGAAATAAAAATAGAAAATAAACTTTGTTATCAATACTTAGTCATGGATGTCTACATACTTGATCTGCAGACCCTCCAACTGTTTCTGAGACAAAGTTAAATTTTCTCAAGGCATATAAGCGACCGATACCTAGTATCTATAACTCCGTGCTACAGGAGCTCATTGTCCAGCAACATTTGATGAGATACAAGAAGTCATACCGTTATGATCCTGTATTTGCTCTTGGCTTTGTCACTGTATATGACCAACTCATGGAAGGGTATCCTAGTGATGAGGATAGAGATGCCATCTTCCAAGCATACATTAACGCATTGAAGGAAGATCCAGCCCAATACAGGTTAGAATGTGTGTTTGTATGTCTGTGTGGTTTTTGTTTTTAAGTGGTTCCTACACCAAATGTTCAACTCACTGATTGAATATAATGGCTGTAAGTCACCGTAGACTGTGTTAAATCATCTCACCAATAATCTAATTCCGGGTTTCGGGGAGAATTGTGAGATTTCCAAACATGATTTCGAAACCCCAAATTCCACTCAATCAGAGCTACAAATTGTATTATCTGTCTGCCACATGATTTTGTGATTTGTGAATCACTTGGTTTGTTCTACTATATAGTTACTTGTACTAGTTTCTCAAAATATTTTATAGAGGATGATGGTAGAATTAAATCACTTCCTGCTTAAATTATTAGTTCATGTTGATTCTTCTGTAGTTCCTGATAATGTTGTAACTGGAAGTATAACAGACCATGAAAGCATCATTTATGACCTCGATGATTATTGTTAAATGAAAAACATAAACTACTTTTTAGTATATATGTCGACAAAATAGTAGAGTGAACTAATTTTTGAGAGACAAATTTGCATTTCATGAAACATATGAAACATACATTAAGTTATAAAGAATCAAGTAGCATTAGTGCAAGTATCGTTGTCTTTGGATTTTTATGTTATATCTAGATTAGATTTTGAATAAATGTCACCTATGAATTCTTTGTCTTACATCAAAAGATCTTTAACATTGCCCTCTGCAGAGTAGATGCACAGAAGTTAGAAGAGTGGGCTCGTGCTCAAAATGCGACTTCCCTGATTGAGTTTTCATCTAGAGAAGGAGAAGTTGAGGGGACTTTAAAGGATATTGCAGAAAGAGCGGGTGGAAATGGGGATTTCAGTTATAGTCGTTTCTTTGCAGTAGGACTTTTTCGTCTTCTTGAGTTAGCAAATGCAATGGAACCAACAATTTTGGAAAAGGTTACCCAATTCATTTAAGTTGTCATGATATATTGATCCCAACTTAGTCCAATACTTATTTTATTATATATTTTGTTTTTACAATTCAAAGTTTAATCTATCAAGTCAAGTTGTGTTCACCAGTTCTAGAAAACTAATCATTCACGACAGTCCAAGTCCTATTGCCAGCTTATTTTGTTAGCTGAAGTGATTAAATTGCTTTGATATCTTATAGAAAATTGATTTCACTATTTTACTTCTGCTGAAACTATTGCATTACTCAGTAACTTTGAAGGAGAATGCTGCCTTCATCGGTAATAAACATTTAGGATGCACAAAAATCGTTGGTAAAGGTTAAAACTACTAATATTGAGTATACAGATGATATGACTATGATCAGACTATGGCGTTGCATAAGATTCTCTGAATGCCAAGATTGTGAAAGTGACTATTCTACCACTAATAATTTTTGTGTGTGGCTGGGATTATTTATCAATTAACCTCTGTGTCAATTCAACAGCTTTGTTCGGCTTTGAATATCAACAAGAAAAGTGTTGATCGAGATTTGGACGTGTATCGCAATCTGCTTTCTAAGTTGGTACAAGCTAAAGAGCTGCTAAAGGAATACATTGATAGGTAACATAAACCTTGCAATGCTATTAAGTTGTTCTCACTTCTTTTGGGTTTTCACATATGATATATAACATTTGAATGTAAAATTTGTTGAATTTATTTTTTCCATATGCTACATTTTAGTTTTCAGTGTCAAATCTACAAAGTCATTAGCCCTTGAAGCATTATTTTCTAAATAAACTTTTTAAGAAAATATAATAGTACAAACGCTCTAGTGATATACTGAGAACTTGGCAGGTTATAGTCAAGGTTATTTTAACTGCTTCAAAATCATTTGATTCCTTGACCTAAATTTTCGACATGTTATGATTATAACTTGCTTGGTTTTGCGGCTGGATTTTGATTCTTTGGAATGATCTCTTACTTCAGGGAGAAGAAGAAAGTAGAAGAAAGGGCTGAACCACAAAAGGCTAATGAGGCCATTTCAAAATGTTTGGGACAAGAGCAGTTTTCTAACATGATCGCCAGATAAAAATTTGGTTTCCTCGACTCACCTTTTGTTCGTTGTGGGAAACTGATATCAGAATGGGGCACTTTCATGATATTGGTTTTGCATAATGTATTTATTGTATCTTTTGTTGTATCGAGTTATACTCAATTAATTCACACGTTCAATACAATTTTATATAATTCATTTGTTCGGTCGCGTACCTGAATAATGAATTGGATTTTCTACAACCGGTTATGCCATACAGCCCGTTGTCGAGGATCAGGTTCTATTCTGATAGCTGAAATTATTCACTTATGTCTCATAAAGATTTTTTAACAGAAGTTTGCATCATTTGAATTGGATATAAACACTCCTGTCTGTACTACAGTAAAATTTCTCAACAGAAATTTTAGTATGCAAAAAGATTCTAGATTCTTCATAAAGAGAACATTTCTTTCTAAATTATTGAATTTTTGTTGGTCTGTAACACATGGAAGCCATTGCAGTTGGCGCAGATGTTGTGTGTTAATCACAACATCTTTTCACCACAGCTTCTCAACGTGCAAAGGGTTTGTTTGAACAGGAAGATTCACAAAAGTGCAAAATTGCACGAGTAGAAGACAAGTAAAAACTAACAAAACTAAAACAATATTTTAGGCAAACAAAACGAAATCATGAAAGATATGATGCTCTAAAAACACCCAACAATAGAGAAAAATAGAAAGCTGGAAATTTAAAAACTTGAAATCAAATAAAACGCTAAAAAAAAACTTAAAATCTAGCTGTGTCTTTGAATAACCAAGCTAAAAGCTTTAAAACTACGAAGCATTAAAATGGCAGTGACATTAATGTAAAGTGTTAATGCTAAATATCTTTAAAATTTGTCTTTCCATTGGATCAAGTCATCCGAATTTGCATTGCCCTCTTCACTTTGAGATGGAAAAGAAAGATCTTTTGAGGCAAACTGACCGACACCATCATCTAGTTGTTTTAACCGATCGTCAAAAGCACGAGGTTGGCTAAGTTGCTTTGTTGATGAACTAGGAGGAAAATCACCAAGATAACTTGCATTGCCCTCTTCACTTTGAGATGAAAAAGAAAGATCTTTCCATGCAAACTGATTAGGTTGACTAGCCCAGTTCAAATCACCATCATTTAACAAATAGCCAAAATCATTAGGTTGACTAAGTTGCTTTGTTGACGAACTAGGATGCAAATCAATAAGATAACTTGGATTGCCCTCTTCACTTTGAGACGAAAAAGAAAGATCTTTCGAGGCAAACTGACCAACACCATCATCTAATTGTTTTAACCGATCGTCAAAAGCACGAGGTTGGCTAAGTTGCTTTGTTGATGAACTAGGAGGAAAATCATCAAGATAACTTGCATTGCCCTCTTCACTTTGAGATGAAAAAGAAAGATCTTTCCATGCAAATTGATCAGGTTGACTAGCCCAGTTCAAATCACCATCATTTAACCAATAGCCAAAATCATTAGGTTGACTAAGTTGCTTTGTTGACGAACTAGGATGCAAATCAATAAGATAATTTGGATTGCCCTCTTCACTTTGAGACGAAAAAGAAAGATCTTTCGAGGCAAACTGACCAACACCATCATCTAATTGTTTTAACCGATCGTCAAAAGCACGAGGTTGGCTAAGTTGCTTTGTTGATGAACTAGGAGGAAAATCATCAAGATAACTTGCATTGCTCTCTTCACCTTGAGATGAAAAAGAAAGATCTTTCCATGCAAACTGATTAGGTTGACTGGCCCAGTTCAAATCACCATCATTTAACCAATAACCAAAATCATTAGGTCGACTAAGTTGCTTTGTTGACGAACTAGGATGCAAATCAATAAGATAACTTGCATTGCCCTTTTCACTTTGAGATGAAAAAGAAAGATCTTTCCAGAAAAACTGATCAGGCTGACTAGCCTGATTCAAAACACCACCATCTAGTTGATTTAACGAATCGTCAAAATCACCAAGTTGACTAAGTTGCTTTGTAGATGTACTAGGAGGCAAATCACCAAGATTAGTGAAATCAATCATCTCACTAATATCATGAAGTTGGTTTGTTGATGAATTCTGAGGCAAATCACTAGTACCATTGATGTGTTGTTGCATTTGAGGGATGTTATGTATGGCATTAACTTGGCTTGAATGTGAGGAAACCACACTCTCTTGAACCATATTTTGCACGAGAGCATTGTTTTGCAAGAAACTAGTTTCACTATGTTGCATATTTTTCAACATGCTGATTTTGTGATCACAAGCTTGGATCCTATCATTTACGGTAGCAATGAAGTCTCTGAGTTGATTTTCTTCCATGTTTTGGAAATGTGGATGCCAAGTTGGATACTTCTTCTTGAGGGTATCTTTCCTCACATTGGTTATCTTAGCTTCAATTTTATTCTTCTTAATTTCATAGTATTTGTGGACATCAAATATTTCAGGAGCTTCCTCAATCTTCTTATGCTCATATTCTTGAAGCATGGAGTTTACAATTGTAGGGTCTTCTGGCCATGACATTGGTCCCACATTATTACCATCATTATCATACACAATCAAACAAGCTTTTGCTCCAGTCTTGCTAACAAATTGATTAAGTTTCCTTGCTAATCCATTTTTTCTTTCTTTGAAAGTTAGTTTGCGAGATTTCTCCTTTTGGATGTATTTCATTGGTATTTTTGCACGACCCATTCTACAAATTTCAAACAAAAATACATCAGTTAATAGAACTAGTCAAAAAATTTAAACATGTCCTCATGCTATATAATTAAATCTACATAACAATCTTTACAATATTGTTAACATAAATAAAAAATAAAATAATGCCCCTTGCCAAAATATTTAATGACCGAACTCTCCTAATTAAAGATCATATGAACATAACAACACAAGATATATACAAAAATTAACAATAAAACAAAAGTTATTTGTCTAACTAAGCTAGCACCTGTGAACCCTATAAAAAGAAGACAATACAAAAAGAATAATAACTAATTAATACTTGTAGTTTTTATAAAAAGAAGACTATGCAAAAAGAATTATAAACCAAATAATACTTGTAATTTTTGTAAAGTTAAAATATAAGAAAACCGTAAGAAAAATTGTTGAAATTAGAGTTTAGATATCAATTTGAAATTCCACATTAAGAAAAGTAAAATAAAAAATAAAGGACCATAACGAAAATAAAAAGTCTTAGAAGAATTATCAGATTTAATAGCATTGGTGTTCATAAACTACTGCAAAACTCTGACGTTTAAACCTTGTGTAAAATGTGAGCAGTATCAATCAGGGGGAATTGATTTTCCTTTAAATATCAATATGAAATTCTTCGATACTCTTTTGATTAAGAAAAGTAAAAGAACAAAAATAAAGGACTATGAACAAAAATAAAGAGTTAAATATGTTTTTGGTTTCTATAAATATATCAGCTTTTCGTTTTAGTCCCTCTAAAATTTTCCTTCAACTTTTAGTCCCTATAAAATTTTCAATCACTATTTTTAAGTAAATTTTTGTATTTTTTAATGAAATTGTGCGGATATATGTAGAATATTGTAAAAATCACTCCAACTTTTTTTTTTAGAATTTTTTAATAAAACATAAATTAAATACAAATTTTTAACTGGAAAAAAATATAAAAATTCATATTTTGTTAAAAAATTCTAATATTTTTGGATGAGATTCTTATAATATTACTTTAAAGGAATGACCAAAAGTGAAGTTGAAAAACTTTTGGAGGACTAAAAGTTGAAGAAATATTTTAGAAGTACTAAAACGAAAAATTGACATATTTATACGGACCGAAAACATATTTAACCCAAAAATAATTTTGTTTAGAAGAGCTATCCGAGATAACATGCATGAATATAAGGTTAGGACTTAAGAGTTGAATGGTTCTTTACACAAAAAAAAGAAGAGAAGAACATGTGGAGAGAAGAGAAAAACAAACACCATGAAAGAAACAAACACAAGAACACATTAAAACAAAATCAAGAAAAAACAATTGTATAGATATAAGTTATAAGAGCAATGTGTTTTACCTTAACTGTGGTTGATTTCTCAAGACTCAAATTATGTGAGTGATTTTGTGTTGTAATATTTAACAACAAAAGGAGTGATGTTAGAGCTTAACAAAGAGATTTATTTATAGATAAGGGTTATAGCCTTGGATATAAATTGTTAACGAATAAATTATAGATCCTTTTGATTTGGGAAACAAAATAAATATTCAAACAAGTTTTCCTTACCCTAATTTTTGTATAAAACTTGACTATCCTTTTGAAAGATTTATTTTATTCTTTTGATAAAAAAAATAAATTTAGTTTTATTTTACTATTAGGAAAAAAAAATTATATCTATATCAAAAACAAAACGAGATATTGATGGTTGGATTTAAAATTTGTAAAAGAAATAAATTTTTTGGCGGTGTCCAGGATTCAAACCCTAGACCTTGCATAAATTATGTATTGTCCCTACCAACTGAGCTAAACTCACGAGGACTATAAAATAAATTAATAAAATAACGAAAAGGTATTTGGATTTAAAAGATTGATATATATGGACTAACCCTGATAATCGGAAGTTCAACCGAGAGGCCGATATGTAAAACCTCTGGTCAAGAGTTATTCTATTCAAGAATCAAACTCATGCTCTTATGAACAAATCTTCTTTGATGAACTCATTAATCACTTTCGCTCAATTGTTCGGTTTAAAAGTATAGTCTTTTAAAAAAGACAAGAACATGTGGAGAGAAGAGAAAAACAAACACCATCAAAACAAACACAAGAACACATTAAAACAAAATCAAGAAAAAACAACTCTATAGATATAAAAGTTATAAGAGCAATGTGTTTTACCTTAACTCTGGTTGATTTGTCAAGACTCAAATTATGTGAGTGATTTTGTGTTTAACAACAAAAGGTGTGATGTTAGAGTTAACAAAGAGATTTATTTATAGATAAGGGTTATAGTCTGAGATATAAATTGTTAACAAATAAATTATAGATTTCGGAAAAAAATAAATATTCAAACAAGTTTTCGTTTCCCTAATTTTTGTATGAATCTTGTCTATCCTTTTGAAAGATTTATTTCTATTTTATTCTTTTGATAAAAAAAATTATTTAGTTTTATTTTACTATTAGGAAAATTATATCTATATAAAAAACAAATCGAGATATTGATATTTGGATTTAAAATTTGTAAAAATAATAAATCAGCTTATCATAGAATAAATCAGCATTTTGAAAATTGAAATTGTAAAAGTCAGATTTATTTATTTTTGGTGAAAAACGCCCAAAACAAGTCAAATAATTGTCTTCTAAAATTATAAATAACAATTTACTCTCTTAACCTTCCTTCAAAAAAAAAAAAATTTTACTCTCTAAACCTAAAATCTAATATACTTAAATTTATCTATTAAAAAAATGGACACACAAGCTCGAGAGGCTGCCAGACCTGAATCATAGCAATAATTTTTTTTTTTTATATTTTTTGTTTTGTTTTAGAGGAAAACTAAACAAGAATTGTTGAGGGTGAAACAAATATTAGGGTATCCTATACAAATTTTACAGCCATAACACTGCAAGAATTGAGCAAATTGGTTGTAACAATGATAGAATCAAAGCAGCTACAAATATTAGGGATTCTAAATGTATAACTCTTAACGAATTAACGAACTAACTAAGTTGAGAAATATCAACATCATCTGGGATTCTAAATGTATCCGCTGCACCAAACTTCCGATATTCCTCTGCTATAGAGTCTTCTTCATCACTGTCATCTTCTTCATTGTCATGGTGTGGTGATGAAGGATCATAAACGCTTTTAGACTTGCATATATGAGTGGCAAGCATGTTAACCTGCCCAAGGTGAGAAATCTCTACCACGACGGTATCATCATCAGCTGGAAGAGGTTGTTTCCAAGGTTCTCCATCAATCCTCATGAATGTATGATCTGCTCCACCTTTGCAAAACTCAAACCGGATTCTATGTGCCTAATGAAACAGGGGAGAAGGATAAATGCTACACCATAGTTTTATTGTTCTTTTTCTATGGTGATATAAATCATGCTTTTATCAAATCGAGATTCATATTGTAAATTACTAGACTCACTTACCAAACTGTGAAACAAATCTTATGACTCATAAGCAAATGATATACACAAATATAAATTGGTATATCCACAAACTTTAAAACAATTCAAATTCATGTCATAAATCAAAAGAAGGAAAAAAGTAACAGACTACACAAAGTTGACAAAAAAATAATGGCTGCTACACAGCTCAGGAGAAACATGCAATTCCTCATATAAATCGAGATTCATGCGGCAATTCATGTCCAAAATAGATAGTGATTTGTATAGATTGGATCAATTTTGTTTGAGTCGAGATAAGACTAACATGTATCGCATAACAACGATAACTATGGCACATATTGTTATGACTTTGTCTTTTTTAAAGGGAAATAGGCTACAGTCTCATAATAAAAATTGCATGAGCAACTGTGAACCCTATGTTTCATTGCATCATATCATGCATACCTGAGCAAGACGAGTTCCATGTCCTTTTGGAGCAAGCGAAACAAGACCATGCCATGCATTTCTAAAACCAACGACTTCAAGAAGGCCATCATCCACATATGGCCGTGTCAAACCTCTCTGTAGAATTAAAAATAAAAATAACCTCAACTAAAAATTCTCCCTTCAAAAAAAAAAAAACTCAACTAAAAATAACAGGAAAATTAAAAATAACTAGCATAACAGTACAAGACATTTACTAGTGATTTAGTACTTAACTAATCTCATTCTTAAACTAACAGGAAAAATGTTTTACAAAATAAGTATATACTTAGAATTAGCATATGAATTTTCTGACAATCCTGATCTGTATGGTAATTGTTGGGATACATTTCCATTACAGACCAGGTTCAAATGCCAGTGCCAGAAAGGAGAGAAAACAAAAGAATTAGGATTTGACTATTACATCACGTTGCTTCTTCCTGTTGGGTGTACCCCATGGATTAAATCCACCAGAAAAGCTTGGCAAGTTAAGACATACAATTGACCTGATGCTGTACATAAAATACAATGGAAAGAGTCATCATACATGTTATTTAACAAGTAAACTGAGGAAAAGGCAATAGGCAGCAGACAAAAGAGCAGGAGAACTAACAAAGTAAGTTGAGTTTAATTTGGTCAAAAATATTTGATATTTGTCTATGAAGCATGGACTCTGACACAGACACCTGACACGACACTGACACAGACACGTCGACATCGCTAGTGTAAAAAATATAGGACACCGACACCGCTACATATATGTTAATTTATTTAAAGACGGTCAAAAATGAAAATTTAAATACATGTATAAACATCTAACTTGAGCAATTTATTTCATCAAAAAAAGTTCTATTACAAGATATCATAGTATTTGACCTTTATTTATTCATATACCATCAAAAAAGCTAAAAAGGATATAATCAACTCTAATGTCTATAACCCCTAATTGATCAACATTTCTCAAAATATATGTAACTCTTGTATCTATGGTGTGTGGAAGCAAGAGAGAAAAAAATTGTTTTAGATATGAGTAGTGATATATGTACATCCATTTGAAGACAACTTTGATGACAACCTTGTTTTTCTCACTTCTTATTGGTCAAAAACAATGGAGAGAGAAAAAGGGAGAGAGAGAGGAAAAGAACATCATGTGAGTATGAGAGAGAAAGTTGTCCAAAAGTTGTCACAAAATGGATGTAGAAATATCATTTCTCTTTAGATATTTGTCTGAGTTGTCCGACACGGCTCGTATGAGTGTTATATAGGTGTCAACACTAATCGTAGGAGTGTCAAACTAAAGAAAAAAACAATTATTTAGGACACCGGTTCGATACGTGTCGTACGAGTGTCATAGGAGTGTTGGACCGATGCATGTCAGACACCGCGACACACCTAGTCCTAGAGGTGTCCATGCTTCGTAGATCTTTGTCAAGTTAGCAATGCTGTTTTTTTTTCTTTCCACTAACCTGTATATTTTTTAATGTTTTAATAAAGATATAAATAGTATATGAGATGGTTTACCTGGGAGGTATGTTTAGGTCTTGCCATTGACCAGGTTTCTGCATGATCTTTACTTTTGTAAGTTGTGCGATGTTCCTGCATTAAAGAATCAAATTATATTTACCTATGTTCCTGCAATAGAGAATCAAATTATATTTACCTATGTATACAAATGACAATGCAACCAAATATACAAGAAAATCATTAAGTTTCATTTTCTGTTGTTATCATCTCACTAGCTACAACTGTATTACCAAATAAACTTGGTCTTTTAGGTGAATGCAGAGAATGCTCTAGATGTATTGACAACAATTTTTTTAATGCTTCCTTGTTCCAATCATTAACCACTGAGTCTCTGACCAGCATTTACGAGAACCCTTACCAAGTATCAAATTGAAAAATAAGCCCAATTTAAGAACATGAAACTTTTGGTTTCGACATAATCCAATGTTGATATTCTATTCCCTAAGGATTCATCACCAACTATAGATTTTTGATGGCGAAGCCGCATTAGGTAGTGCCCATAATAATGCAAGCAATTTTAGAGGAGCTAACAAGTTCCCAGATAATATAACTTCTTAAAATCAAATTAATAACGTGTCTACAAGGGGTGGGGATAAGTCTAGGAAAGGAAACAGTTACAGGGGTAAATATTTATGCATTTACATTTCATAAAATTTAAGGCGGAAAAAAAAAAAGTAGTATTTGAGGGAAAAATATGCAAGTCTTTGTGCTTTCAATGACAGATCATAGTGAACTGACCTGGAAGAAGGATGCATTAAACCGGCAAAAAACCATCCTTGCGTGCATCCAAGCTTAGCATACGTTTTCTAAAATGTCAATTGAAATTAGGAACACAATATCAGGTTGATGAATGAAAATACATTTTCTTTTCAAACAATTATCTAGATTTTCCATTCAAGAGTCAGATTCAAACAAGGCTATCAACCATATGCACACATAATTACTGAAGAAACAACTGCATACCTGATTCACCAACTGGTTTTTGAATTTTTCAGGATTCATCTTTCGTTCAGAATGAAATGCATAAGATACTTGAGCATCCATTCCTACCATAAGCAATAACAGATATTTTATTTTTAACAAGTACTAAAGTTAGGTGGACTGAAACGAAATTCCCCCAATATATTCTAAGATCTAAACTATTCTAAGAAAAGATAAAAATAATCAAGCGAAATAAGGGAAACAATAATGAAGTCGGTAATCAATAAATTTCAAAATTTAATTTAATAGGCAGACTTATATATTATGATTGTAGATTGTTTTCCTCATTACTTACGTCAAAATTTTCAGCTTATATTAAAAAGAGAAAGTTTTAATGCTAATAGTTATTTATATTGGATCATACATAGTCAACATTTGATATTACCTAACATGTAAGAGATCAAAGGATTGGAAACAGACCAAATTTAAATGACATAACAAAGCCCCAACTAAATGAATTCATTCTTCCATAATGACAAACGCATTTATATGGTCCCACGATTCACAACATAAAGTTCAGGTTCAGAAGAAATGAGGACAACTATTCTTACCCATGCTGAAGTAATTCCAAAATCCGCCGCGAAAGGTGTGGCAACCTTCCTGAGAAACAGTTAGAAACAAAGAGAAAGTAAGTAGAATAGGAAAAAAGACAACATTCTAAAAACAAACCTAGGAAAATAAGTACTGTCCCCCCTCAGTTTAAATATCCACAAACTCAAATATAAAAATAAATAAGGAAAGTGATTAAAATCTACAAAACATTTTGTTTTACTAGTTTACAGTGCCCCCCTAGCAATTAAGCTTCTATTCTTGATAGTGAAAAACAGATATTGACAAATCTGGTTAATTTTCAATATAGTTACTGATATGATTTCTTACCCTATTAAGTTCATCCGCTTCAGATACACGATGGAAGGCATGCAAAGAATGTGGCAACTCAAGTGGCGCAATTGGATCACAGGAACCTTCTTTTGGAGCTCTCATTCTCATAAGAATATGCCAGCTGAAGCATTAAAAGAACCAAAATAAATAAATATCAAACAACAAAAAAATATCAAACAACATTTGTAGAAGAAATATATGTAGGAGCCCAATATCCGTATGTCCGTAGCTCAAGTGGCAGTTTGGATCAAGTTCAGCCAGTTATCAAAATTAAGACAAATAGGTAGAAGAACAATAAAATTATCCTAGTTATAGGATTAAAGAATAGGCTCAGAACTCATTACTTGTCTATTTTCATTTCCTTTGCCCTCATGACTTGATCTAAAAATGCCTCAACTGAGCGTTGATCAGTCCCTGGGTTCTTCTTCCCCTGTAAAGAAGCAAAAACAACGTATTTCAATATTTATCATCAAAATCAGAGTTACAGCCGAAAACTTCAGGAACAAATTTAAACGCATTATAGAATCACAAATCTTTATATATACAGGGAAAGTGGTTGGAAATTTGAAACCTAGTAAATGGTAAACATGCAAGAATTTCAGCAATAAACAAGCCATAATAATATGCTCCCTCTCTCTTAAAACAAGAAAAGGGGCACCAGACCCAATAAAAGCTCTTGATGTGAAAACTATAAATCTTAAATCTCATTATCAAGACAGTGGCAGAAAAAGCGTAATATCTTAAATCTAGTTTCCAAATAAAACTGCAGTTTCCTACCCAACCAAACGCAAAAGGTAGATTGTTCCCTGTGCCCAAGGGCACAGTAGCTATTGCCGGAGGATGAGATAATTTGAGATCACAAACAACACCAAGTAGCCAGCCTGCTGTTCCGTCACCCCCTGCAACCTAAAGCGTTTATTTCAAACTATCAGAAACTCAGATCAAAGAAAGACCTTACCAACTAAAATTTGCTTTGTTTGCTTACAAAAATGGCACAATACCCATCAAAATTTTGTATCGCAACTCACAATTAACTTCAACCTCTCCACGATCTCCATAGCATATTGATCACCCCGCTTCTTGAGGCTTTCCAAATTAGCATAGACTGTTCTCAGCGCCTTATCAGGAGCAGTTTCCCCCAAATCAAAAACCTGAAATTTACATTTCCACCACTCAGCCCACTTACGAAATTTGCATAAATGAATCGCCATTTTAATCTTTGAAATTGTAAGCATGGACAATTTGATTCTAAAAGCAACAAAATTTCAAAATAATTCATGAAATTAAAAATTATCATTAACTTCTTTATGGGCCCAGTTTAGTCCCTACAATTGTCTTGAAGTACTAGTGCAATCGAGAACTTTCACTTTCATGAACCAAATTTACCAAACTCATACAATTTCATGGATTCAATCCGCGATTATCAGCAAACTCATAAACATGAAGATTGCAGAAATGAAAACACTCAGTAGTCAGTACATTATGGTCCTGTCTAGATCGACTTACTTATTTTTATCTACTTACACCAGCAATCATTAGACCACTCGAAGAGGTTCATAAGCTGTTTTCAGCTTATTTGTGTAAGCTCTCCATGACAACTTATATTTTTTGTTAAGAATCTAAATTAACCCACATAAATTGGCACCGGGGAGAATCGAACCCGAGACCTTGAGGAGGAGCACACTTTCAGGTCCCAAGTCAATACCACCATGCCAATCCAAATGGGTTCATGAGTTAAAACAGTTTGACTATTTGCTAGAGGAACATTAGTTGTTTTCAGTTTATTTCCATAAGTTCATCAAGATAGTTTATGAAAACAGCTAATATTAAAACTTAAAACTAATTGACTTTACTTTATCTTTCGTTATAAAAATAACTTATACATAAGCAATTATATGATAAACGCTTAATAAAATTTGTTATATCGAAACCGGGACTATATACATATAAAAATACCTGTTTTTCATTAAGAAGTGTACGATATGTTTGTAAGAGCTCCCCTCCAAGCTGACCACCACTCTTGGAGTTAACAAAAACCAAGACAGGACACTTAGGTGCAAGCAGACCACATTCCTCAATTTTCTCAACCTTGGACTCCGGTACAAGAATGTAATCCGGAATCTTAAAGTTGTTCAAGAATTCAACTGCCATTGTTGCATGCAGCTGCACAAACTCAAAAACAGAGATCACCAATTTTAATTCTTCAACAAATTTGTTTTAAATATTGCAGTAGTCTTCATAACACCAACACTTCTGATTGAATGTATGTTTGTGTCTAACATGTGTTGGTGTCTGACACTGACGTGACAAATAACAATATGTGATTGCATTTAATTATGTCATTTTTTTAAATTGTTATCGGTGTGGACGTGTCCGAGTACCTGCTCATGAAAATATAAGAGAATTTGAAAAATGGAGAAATATAAATATGTTATGAAACTAAACATGATTGATTAATGTGAGATGGGAAAGGATGAGTATGTGTGTATACGTACCTGGAGATGGAATGAGATTGAAGTAGAGAAAGTTGACTTTAATTTGGATCTGTAATTGAAATTGATTTGTTGATTAATTAATCATTGGAAAGCGAAAAGTTCATGTGGAAGGAAGGAATTACGAGCCACGAGGTATCTTCTCTTAGCATTGGGATCTGGGATCTGTGTGGGGATTGGACTGGGGAGGGATGGGACCCGTTTGGATTGGTAGTATGAGATGAAATACTATGGAATGAGATG
>Ga0315915_1002069_pt1 | contig 24996 bp, 20 predicted proteins | sample MpolbnodulesMG_FD_207738 | JGI IMG/M metagenome (GOLD analysis project Ga0315915, IMG submission 207738) | Medicago polymorpha root nodule microbial communities from Los Angeles, California, United States - branched nodules | ecosystem: Host-associated > Plants > Roots > Nodule | place: USA...
TTTTTTTACCGTAATTTTTTTTTTATTACCGGAAAAACTTCTTTTTTTTACCGAAAAAAACTTTTTTTTTACCGGAAAGAAACTTTTTTTTTACCTTTATAGTGGGGCTTTTTTAGGCCCACAAATAAATAGATTTTAGAGTGGGCTTGGCCCCAAATATTTTGTTCAATTAGGGGGCTTTAATTTAGTGGGCTTGGTGAGGGCTTTTTTAAGTGGGCTTTGAAATTTAAGGCTCTATTGACACCTTGCTACCAAGTACATAAAAGGTTCACTCTTTCACCTTGTGATACTTGGTTAGAGACGACACTGGCTAATAAGTAATGTTGTAAGATATCATGCATGATCCAAGCCTCACAGTACCATATAATCAAAACATCACATATAACAGGTTCTTCATAGATGAGTATAACAGACATTAGTCATGTTTCACTGATTAGTGAATCCTCTACAACATTACATCACCACTATATTAATGCTTGAAACAATAAACATATTATCAAGATATGCCCTGTACCAAGGACCTGACTAGATACACATATCTGCCTATTCTTCAACCACAACACATCAACTGTTTTATGTTTTAATTACTAATCCAATTCAGAAGATAGTATTTATCAGAATGCCTAAATATGTTCAAATCCACCTCAAACAGAGACAGGAAAATGCATGCACAAACAATGAAGAACACGAGAAAGAGAGAGTGAAATTTCTTTACCATATGATCTAGGTACTGGAGGAATATAAGCTCCATAAGCCCTATCACCTCCTCTGAGAAGTTCAGACTTATTAAACTTAACTTCGAAATGAGGCTTAGCCTTCATACCACCAGTTTTAACCAAGCGAACAAATCTCAAAAGGGTTTCTTCAGGAACTCCAAGGGAGCCCACATTCAGCTCAATTGTGTCAAACCCTAACTGCTTACATTCCTATAACAAAAAACATCATACATTAATCATGTCATTTTAGCTAATCCACAACTTCAACAACTAAAAACTATTAATATAGCAAATCCAATTGAACCTACGTCTCACCACCATAGTGGTTGCTGACCTGATGTACTTTCTAATATGCAACGAATTAAGGTCATAGAGTATACAATTTTCTTTAAACTTAAATACTACGGTCCAGATTACAAATTAACCGCTCGACACAAAACAAAACAAAATTCTCACACAACAAGAACAAAGGTGGAAAAATCAAACCTCCAAATAGTCTTTGAATCCTGAAGGACCTTTATGAATGATGTGTTCAGCCCAATCACCAGTGCTAACATAAACATCATGCTGATGAGCTGTATCAATAACTTGTTTGATAAAAGCTTTTGGCATCAAACTGTCAGAACCTCCAGAAAATTTCAAACCATCAACATAATCTCCCATAGATTCAAAAATATCCTGCACACAACGTAACATAAAGTCTGGTCAAGAATTGGTCCATTACAAACACTGATTGTGAAAAAGAAAAGGTAAATTGGTGAACCTGAAGAACATTGTGGTTGAAGAGAGTGTAATGAGGGCTTCGCATTTCGGTGACGCCGTAGCGGCGAGGCTTGGAGGGACGGTCTTCGTTCTCGTCGAAGCTTTTCCATCGGTACGCTGACATTGTTACTGTTGGAGTGGGGAGAATTGAGAGGGAATCCAAGTTCGATTTCGGGTTTCTCTTTCTGCTTCTCAATTTTTCTGTGGAGTTGAAAGGCTAGTTGTTTCTAGTAGAAGAAAAAGAAAGATGGAGTTCTTTCTAGAAAACACGAGTTGCAGCATTCAAGGTGAATTCAACACGTGTTCTTGTACTTTTTCATTTCGTAGAGTACGACTCACCACAACAAACTTCAAGATCACTTAATTATAAAATATTCCAAGTAAGTTATGTCCTTTAAATAAATATTTTTAATTATCTACTATAATACGAAAATTATAAAAATTTGATATTTTGAAAATATTCATTTAAATAAATCGAACAATATTTTATAAATTAACATTTGTACTACGTATTTTTTAGGGAAACATTTGTATTATATGTTTGTTAAAATATATGATCAAAATAAGTTATATTAATAATGAACGGCCAAACTGAGACACAAATATTTACTAAGGAAATAAATAGTTTTTTTTTTTTAGGAAACTAAGGAAGAAATAGTTAAAATGAAAAAAAAATGAGCATTCAATCATTGTTGTCAACCTTTATCTTATTTGTGACTATCTAAAAGTAACATTCGAAAAGCATTTTAGTCTCTAAAAAAACTATGAAATACATTTGTCCATCACAAAAAGATTGTCATCGACATGAATGGAAGATTTCCATATGTTGTTCCAAATCTAACGTTATGAACAAGGAACCCAATGAAGCTAAGGTAGATTCCAAATGATTCAACAAGTGGACAAATACTTGTCCTTATACAATTCATAATACTATCTCTGGATGGAAAATGACTTAACACAAGGAAATAAAGGTACGAATCAACGAGTACCACAAACTGCTAGATGAACCGAAGGCATAGAACATTCACGATGAATTCGTTGATGAAGCTCTGGTCGAAAGATTACCAAACTCATGAAATCACCACAAGCAAGAGTTATAAGCACAAACAAACCTAATTACCACAAACATGACTTCCACATTAGCAGAAAGAAAGGAGCACCACAAGCAAGAGTTATAAGCACAAACAAATGACTCTTTCTGACCTCATCAAGACGTAATCATAGAAAAACATCAAGAAGAAGAAATACAACGCTGCATGAGCCAAGGCTTTGGTGTAAATCTGATCACATACTAGGAGTAACTAACCTCAACCTTAAAGTAAACAAATGTATTGTTTTATGTGTGGAAAGTCATGTTATAAAGCATACTATTGTAGATATCGAAAACAAATGACAACCTCCAAAGTCAAAAGTTAATTTGACCAAAGGAGATAATAAGAAAGATGATGAAGATGATATTGTTGTAGTCATATCTGAAGTGAATTTTGTTAGTCATGTGACAAAATGGACGGTAGACTTGGGGGCTACCTCCTACACGTCTTTGTGGAGATGGAGAAGATCAAGTATATATTGGTGATTCTAGAACACTCCAAGGCAAAGGAAAAGTATTTCTGAAGCTCACATCCAACAAGACATTAGCTTTAAGTGATGTGCTATGCTTACCTACTATCAGGACCAATTTGATTTAAGTAGATGATTGAATAAAGTATGAGCGACATTGGAATTTGATAAGATTGTAATGACAAAGAATAATGTATAAGACATTAGAAATATTTCCAACAAATACACTATTATTTCTCATTACAATCTTATCTGATTTGAACAAGCCATAACTCCTACTTTACTCAATATTGCTGCCTGAAATCAAATTGGTCATAATAGTAGGCATGTGTAACAGATCACTGAAAGGCAATGTCTTGCCATATGTGAACTTCAAAAATAATTTGCATTTCCCTTGAATCATTGTGGTTCTAGAATCACCAAGATAGATTAGGCTTTTTCTATCCCTAAATAAACGGAAGAGGTGAATGTTGGAAAAATTAGACATTAAATTATCATTAAGTAATAAATCAAGAATAAATGTTATCACAAATAAATTGAATATAAATAAAATAAATTGAGGATAAGAAACTTACCGATCTTACTAACACTTTTATTAGGCTTAACAGTATTTCGCCACCACGAATAGATCTGATGCGTTTAGCCTTATAGCTAGTATTCTCTGAAATACAACAATCTCTTCTTGCTAACACCGCACGTGAATTAACAAGATCTTATAAACTACTTTTGAATCCTCGTAGAAACTTAATTTATTCATAATACACTTATACACTATTGTGATTGTTTTCTTCCAACGAAACTACTTACCGTATCTATATCCCATATTACTCTTACTCTCTTACTCCCTCCGTCCCAAATTATAAGCAAAAAAAACTCATTTTCTTTGTCCCAAATTATAAGCAAAAAAGACCAACTTTTATCATATTTAATTATGTTTTTTCAAAAAATTATCTTTTCCAAAGGAAAATTAAATGCAAAGTGCATTCAATTTGCTCTATTTTTCATTTTCTCTATAATCAACTACCAATAAAATTGTTTTTACATCTTCCTATAAAACTTATTTCAAAGATAACACAAAAAAACTATGTTTCAAACTACTATGATTTAGTTTTTTTAATAAATGTGGTTTTTTTTTTTGTTTATAATATAGGACGGAGGAGTATATATATAACCCCTTCATTAAAATATCACACGTTACAGTTTAAGCAAACCGTAAAATCAAATTAAATAGGAAGAATAATAGTAATATGCCAATAAAACAGCAACATCCAGTTTTGACCCGGCAACAATAACATGACGAGAGGAGAAGAGAAGAGGTATAAGAATGAATGTGTATTTTTCATTTTTTGGGTTTTCCAATTTCCTTTATTTTTTTTAATTCAATATATACATGGGTGACGTTTTAATTTTTTTTTTAAATCAATAGTTACACATATGGCATGCCACTTAAGTGTTGACCGGGTTAGAATTGAGAAAATGATTAGACCATGTGCAATGAAGGTGTTGAGAGAGACTTTCAACAGATGGAGGTTGTGCAATGATGTGTTGAGGGATGAGCTGGAGGAGAGAGACATTGAGTTCACTCAACATTGTTGAAGCCTGCTACAGATTGTCACGCATTGCATTTTGGTTTGTGAGAACTGGCGCGTGTAACACAAGCGCCGACAGAAGTGCGTGAAGCTGCAAATAGCGGAGAGAGAAAGTGTGTTGTGAATAAGTGGGTGACACGTGGTTGATTCTGATTGGCTTTTTAGTTTTTTCTCATCTAAATAATTTGAACTCAATTATTTCATTGTAAATTAATTTTTTTAAAATTCTTTTTTACCAAAATTCATGATTTTTTTTTATCTATAAATAGAGACTTGGTTCATTTGATTTGGACACGGAAAAAAAACTAAAATTTTCACTATCTTAATCTTATTATTAACTTTTCTTTTGAATTTCTAAACTTCTTTTTAGTAAAATGGATCCCAATAATAATAATTTCAACACCCAGAATTCTTCTAATTATCCCCCATTTAGCTACCAAAATCCCAACTATTATCAAAATTCAAATCAATTTTCCAATAAATTTTTCAAAACATACCTAATTTTTGTGTGCCGCGTGCTTAGTTTATTGTATTGCATTTTATGTTAAGTGTTTTTTATTTTAATTTAATTATAATCGATAATTGTAATTTTATGTAATTATAAAAACAAAAATATAAAATTAAATAAAAATAAGAAATAAAAGGTGGTGGGGTAGAGGGTTGAATGAAAAACCATTGGGTAGGGTAAAAGTTGAATTAATGTTGAATAAGAGAGAAAAAATGACGTCGAGTGTTGAGAATTGAAAAAATGGATGTTGAGTTTTGTTGAATGAAAAAACGATTGTAAATGATCTAATATTGCAAATTGACTAAAATATTGGGGACCGAATTACCGAATTTACAAGTTTAAATAAAATTGATCTTTCTCTAAGTTTGATATTAATTTAAAACTAAGATATATATAACTTTTGCCTTAATTTTACATGCTCAACTCACTTTTAAAAGTAATTTAGTAAAATTATCTAAATATGAAATAAAATTAAAGTAGGGAGACTCTTCAACAATAAGGTTCCATTTCATTCTCATCAGCTGGACATTCTTCATGCCCGCGAATTTGAGCTTTCCTTGCTGGTGAAACTCTGGTATTCGTGTCCCTCATGGAAGGAATATTACAAAGGGAAATACAAGATAGAATAAAGTAAAAAATGTGAGGATAAAAGTAGCTTTAAGCTTAATAAGCTAATTACTTCCATACATGATATTTGATAATACATTGCAAACCTGGCCCAATCTTTATTCTTATTCCTCCAATATTTTAACAGATTATACTTAACTATTAAAGTGAGGAGTTAAAGAAACAAGGCACCTAACGTTATTTTTTGCATCAACTTTGAATTGTATAGGAAAATGGTTAGAAACTATGGTTTCCTTGTATGCATTGTTGTCATTCTCATTGATGTTGTTGCTGGCATACTTGGAATTCAAGCAGAAATAGCTCAAAACAAGGTACTCCACAAGTCATAAATCATACATTTTTTTTCTTTTGTGAAATAAAAATATGGGAAACTATTATTTATTAAAATGGTGGCACTAATATCCATTTTTCAACGTCTTCGATGAGATTTGAACTTTGTCTTTTCAAGATAGAAAACCAAAATTTTACCTTTTAGTTGACACTACATGGACAAATCATACATATCTCAATTAGGGATTCAATTATCGATAATATAATCTTTTTTTCTTTTTTTTGTCTTATGTTGTGATGAAAACAGGTGAAGGATTTGAAGATTTGGGTACTAGAGTGTAGGGACCCAAGCTATCAAGCTTTCAAGCTAGGACTGAGTGCTTCAATTCTCTTGGCCTTGGCTCATGCAATTGCTCACATGCTTGGTGGGTGCATTTGCATAAAGTCTAAAGAAGAATACAAAAGAGCCGCATCCAATAGACAATTAGCAATGGCTTTCCTCATTTTCTCATGGTAAGTCCTCTCTCTACTCCGCACCATGCATGTACCAAAAATCCAATGATAAACATTAAACTCTCCGGTGTATTTTTAATAAATTGGATATTGTCTGGTGTAGACCGTTCGATTAAATATAATCTAACGGCGGTCTAGACCGGCTGCACCATACAGGTTGTAAAGGATCTAGGCTCCTTAAATTTAATTGTTTTCAACATGTGTGGTTATGTTAATGATGTTTTAAATTGGCACATTTTGCACTTTGATACTGAATTGGGGTTAATTTGTTGTTTGCAGGATAGTATTAGGAGTTGCATTCTCCATGCTGATCATAGGCACATTAGCCAACTCAAAATCAAGAGAATCTTGTGGGATATCAAATCATCGGTTTTTATCCATTGGAGGGATTTTATGTTTCATTCATGGATTGTTTACTGTTGCCTATTATGTTTCAGCAACGGCCACAAGAAGGGAAGAATACAAGTGACAAGGAAATGTAGTAGCCAGCAGGCCATTCTTAATTATTTTTGTGTGTAATTGTATTTTGGTGATTTTGTGGGTAATTGTGTTATTAGCTTGTTTTAAAAAAGATGATAATTTTTTTGTTAATTTACTAAGAAGTCGTTTTTTTTAAGGAACTTGGCAAGAAGAAGTTTATTTAGGGAACATGTCTTTAGCATATATAATGAATCTATCTTAATTTTCACGCCATAGTTTACCTCTATCTTAAACAACAATAATTCTATTTTTAATTTTCACACCTTACCTACCACCTCATTAGCCACAAGAATGTAATAAAAAATCTATCTTTCTTTGGCAAATCTAGATGGAGAATTAGATATGACACTCCTGATGACCTATCAAATATGATTAATTAACACCTTTACCAAAACCTTGTACATGAAAACACATGAGTTTATTTCTAGAGGTCAACTTTAGAAGTGATATACTTGCTACGATATGCGATAGAGTGATACCAGATGAAAGATTTGTACATAGTTTTTACTTTCTCTAAAGAAGAGAAACTAACCTATCGAAAAGAATCGAATCTGAAACCTTACATGCGTAAAATATTGTACACGGACAGAATACTCTAATAAAACTCTTGCGTAATTAATAATGTTTTAATTATTTATGTTGTCCTTTTTAAAAGAAAATATATGTTTTCAATATAAATTTCTTTTACAATATAAATAAATTATAACCATCAAATCATTAAGTTAAATATTTCAATCTACGATATACGTTGTCTTTATTAAAAGTTTTATTAAGGTCGTTTGCTATACTTTTTGTAAAAAAAAAAAAAAAAAATCCTCTTGTAACGACACTTGTTATGATTTTTTTTTTAAAAAATATTTCACATTAATTATAATTATTTTTTTCTATATAAATAGTCATGATTTGTTGACTTTACCATAAGAGTGCATGGCAATTAAAGTCAATTAATAATTTAGTGTTTTTTAGGAGGAATTACGTTTGAAGACCGTTAATTTCAAAAACAAAAAAAACTAAAGAAAAGACCGTTGGTTTCAAAATCTCATCTCCATTTGAATAACAAACAAAGCACAGCAGCACTGTTTCCTTCACCGAGCCACCAATCCCAATTTCACACCCCCTTCTCTTCTAACCCCACCTCCGTCAACCCTAACTTCACGCCATCGTCCTCCTGAATCCGTCAACCGGTATGAATCTTGTCCATTTCAATTTCATTCCTCCCTAATTTTATCATGTGTTAATCAATTATATTCAAAAAGCTTAATTTTTTTATAGATGACTTCTCGGAATCAGAACCGGCCTCCTCAAAACCACTCCAATGTAAGCCATTTATCAAATTCGTATTTTTACTTTATAGATTGTTGATTTGATCAATGAATTGAACGAATGTGATTAATTTCTTATGATTTCTGAATAAAGGTTGGATCTGAAGAGATTGAGAGACAAAGAGTTTCCAGTAGAGCTAAAGCTAGAGCACCGTTAACTGCAATGGTGAACAACGCCACTGCGAGTAGCGTAGAAGGAACCGATTCAACTGCGATTGAGTTCACAAAAGATGATATAGAGGCATTGCTTAATGAGAAGATGAAAAAGGGAACTCCTTTTGATAATAAGGTTTCTCTCATCTTACTAATTTTTTTTAGGGCCCATTTGGATTGACTTATTTGAATTTGTCTATTGTCATAACCACTTGTGAGACTGTTTTTGAGAATTTACGAAAACAACTTATGACATGTTCAAATGCTGTTTTCAATTCGTTTTCATAAGTTCTCCCAGATAGCTTTTTGCTGGAAATGTTCAAATATTTTATCTTTAAGTGGCTTATGTGAAAATGTTGTTTTAACTTTAATATTTTAACTTTTGTTGCGAAAATAGTTTATAAATAAGTGCTTATCATGATAATATGTTATGCTGTAAGCTACAAATTAAGCTAATTAGGTTATTTATCCAAATAGAGCCTTAATCTATCATTTAATCTTAAGAAAATAGGTGTTGTTTATGGAACTTATTTGGGTGTTTGCCCTCTTGTTTTTGATATGCAGAAAAAAATGGAGCAGATGGTGGATCTTATTAAGCGGCTTAAGCTTTGTGTTCAATGGTGCGCCAACAAGATTGAAACGCTTCATTCTGAAGTTGAGTCTGCTGTTAAGAAGTGTTCTGATACTGGTATATTTTTTCTTCCATCTTTTGTGATAAATATAATTGTGTTGGGATGTTTGTTTCCAAAAGACCAAAACTAATGCAGAGAGACTTGTTTGGCTATTGAGTCCTAAATATTGTGACTGATTAGGTTGCTGAATTTTTTGTGTGCTTTTTGTATGGATTATGAAAAAAGCTAATATCATTGTTGTATATTGTGTTACTAGCAATTGTGAATTTAGGTGAAGTAGTTCGCTTATATAATAGGAAAGTCAGTAGTGTAGTTCTCTAGTGATTGTGCAATAATTTGGCACTGTAGAGAGCTTATAAATATTTGCATTTTTATGCTAAATCTTTGTAAATGATTATTAACCAAAAATCTTTATTTTGCTTTATCTTGTTCATCATCCCTGAAAGTATTTATTTTGAGTAGGTTTCAAACAAAAGAATAATTATTTAAACATCACGAACTGCTTTATTCTCAGAGATTGAGATGAAAAATAAGACCGAGGAGCTTCAATCAGATCTCAATTCAGCTAACGAGGCTTATAGAAGACTTGAAACAGAGAAATCAATGATTGTTGAGAGCCTTAATGATACAAGAGATCTTAATAAGGAATTGCAGGATCGATTGAAATCTCTTAAAGTAAGTTGTTCCAATATGATTTTTTTTTGTCAATTTAGTATTTGTACGATGTTGACATTTGAAAATGTGCCAAATCATGAAAATGTATGTGAACCTATTGGAATTTTTTGCTGCTTCGTTAAAGAATGAATTGAAGGGGAGAGTAGCTGGGAAAAGCTAGCCATTGCTATCTTGCCTAGCAACTCTCGTCACTGGGCCAAAACATTCATTAGCCTCCTCCTTTTCAAGCACTTGAATTTTGACTTGTTATAACTAACATTGTTGCGAAGAGGAAATAATTAAGGCTTGCATTTTCTATCATTATTTATAGTATTCAATTCCTTTCCATATTTTTGTTGCAAGCCTCTCATTTTTTGTGTTGCGTTGATCCCTTTCTTCTCATCTCAGGATTCACAGAGTGAAGCTATAAAGCATAAAGAAATGTTCTGCGAAGAACTAAAAAAAATTACAGATGATCGCGATCGCCTACAAGGAAAACTGAATGATGTAATGTTAGAACGGGAAAAATACATAAAATTTAAATATGAAACATACTCAAAATTGGATAAATTGGCAAGTAAAACAGAGGCACTTGAGGTTCGTTGTTTTATTTTGTTGTCACCTATGTTAAGATCATGTACTTATTATTCGTGTACTCCTGTGTTCAGTAGATTTATACAATAGTATGTTTCCTTTACAGGAGACTTGTTCCTCTCAAAAGGAGAAAATAAATATACTGGAGCAAAAGTTACATGCTGAAAGGGAGAAGTTAGAGGTAATCCAATTGGGTTTTATTATATTTAATATGGAGAGTTGTTTACCATTATTAAAAATTTCTCATAAATAAATAATAAAATGTTTATGATGGTTTTTGCTTTTAAAGTTGAGTGCATCTATGATAACTAGATGTCCAAAACTGACACTAACTTATATTTTCTTTCTGGGGCTTCTGGCTAGATGGCTGATTTATCTGCTATGGAAACAAGAGCAACGTTTGAAGAGCAGAAAAGATTCATTCGTAAACTACAAGATCAATTGGCAGATAAAGAATTTCAAGTAGTTGAAGGAGAAAAGCTAAGGAAAAAACTGCACAACACTGTCTTGGTAATGTTTGGTTCGTTTTACTTTTTAGATCATCTAAAGCTTCTTGTCAACTGTAAGACATTATAAAGCTAAATTATTTTTTATTTCTAGGAGCTGAAAGGAAATATTCGTGTGTTTTGTCGTGTGCGACCTTTACTACGAGACCGTTCAGAAACGAAGACAGTTGTTTATTACCCTACGTCAATAGAAATGCTTGGCCGGGGCATTGAGTTGGAACAAAATGGTATAACACATATTTCCTTACCGCTACTCCACTCCTATTGTTTCTTACGAGTTTCATGCAATGCAATATTATGCTTAGTCAAGTATCACAATTTTGTCCTGTAAAAATTAGCAGGACAGAAACAGCTTTTTACATTTGACAAGGTGTTTAATCATGACGCCTCTCAGCATGACGTTTTCACCGAAATATCACAACTGGTGCAGAGTGCCCTTGATGGCTACAAGGTAATTCTACATTGCCTCCTTACGCATCATAATTTATCAATCATATTCTTGTGTTTGAGATCCTACAGAATGTTTTTTTGAGTGTTCTTGTCACTTGTAGCACAACTAAATTGTATGAATATTGAATATGCAGTAGTAATTTATTGATTGAATGTTTAACGTTGGTGATTGATGATTATGCACTTCATTATATGATATTATCATTAACTACTTTAGGTTTTTTGTGTCTGCGCCCTGTGGTCTGCACTTCTGCCTTTAAAAACCTCTTGCGTTTTAAAAAAGCTCCACCATCAACACTTTAAGTTCACAAACTTTATATTTGTTTATATTTCCTATTAACCTTGGCATGATATTTTGTTAAAATAGGAGGAGCCTTTATTTTAATACCTCCAACTTTCTTGGGTTTGATATCTTGGATGTGCCTGTGGACAACAAAAAATTCAGTTTATATCTTGAAAAAACATTTATCTGTCATGAGACGCCACATGGAAGTGAAGTGGATTGTACCCTTATATAGACATGGCTTACTAGATTCTTACCTTTTCCTTCACGTATTCTTTGGCTTCTTTTTGTTGATTTGTTGTTTTGTTTTGGGTATAAATTAATGATCTGGACATGGCTGTTTATTATGCTAGGTATGCATTTTTGCTTATGGACAAACAGGTTCAGGAAAAACCCATACAATGATGGGTAGGCCTGACTCTCCAGATCTCAAAGGGATGATACCACTTTCTTTAGAACAGATATTCCAGACCAGTCAGTCTCTTAAAGACCAGGGCTGGAATTACAAAATGCAGGTTGGTGTACTATATTCTCATTTTCATGTTGACATGTTGTCACATAAATGGAAGCTGAACCTGATTTTCATATTCATATTACTAGGCATCAGTATTGGAAATATATAATGAGACCATCAAAGATTTGTTATTGTCAAATCGGTCAAGTGGGATTGACCAAACACGAGCAGAAAATAGTGTTCATGGAAAACAGTACACTATTAGACATGACAAAAATGGAAACACACATGTTTTGGACCTCACCATTGTCGATGTTTGTAGTGCTGATGAGATTTCCTCCCTCCTCCAAAAGGCTGCCCAAATCAGGTATTATTGTGTTTGCTCCATATTAGGATCCTGTAAATGTTTTCTTTATATGGTGTAAGAATAAACATTGTGGGTGAATGAATACATGAAGATTGCATATTTTCTTCCGTAAGGAATCAACAATTTCATGAATATTACTTCCATTCAACTTATCACTTTTTGAAGTTGTCGAGTTTACATATATTTTATTTAATTAGAGTATCTACGATTAATATATAAAATACAATATGCTCTTGCTGTACTTGGTCACTACTAGAGTCTACATATGGCTTGGTGGTTTCATTTATGAAACATAGGAGATAAGAAATCATTACCCTCTTGTGTCTTCAGGTCAATGGGAAGAACACAAATGAATGAACAATCATCAAGAAGCCACTTTGTCGTTACTTTGCGCATATGTGGTATAAACGAGGTACATGCCTTCACAATAAGTTTTGTTACAGCTTAATCCTTATTATTTATTTCATAATGTATTCATTTCTGTTTTGCAGAACACTGAACAACAAGTACAAGGTGTCTTAAACCTGATTGATTTGGCTGGAAGTGAAAGACTATCAAGGAGTGGGGCCACGGGGGAACGTTTGAAGGAAACTCAGGTGTCTTTGACTATTTGATTTGCATATTTATGATATTGAGCTCCTGGTGAATGATTCAACTTTCTTTAATAAACTAATTATTTTCATTGTTGTCATATTCAGGCTATCAACCAAAGTCTCTCCTGTTTGAGCAATGTCATATTTGCTTTGGCAAAGAAAGAAGAGCATGTTCCTTTTAGGGATTCAAAACTTACACACCTACTTCAGGTATATAATAACCCATATAATTTTGCATTATTGATGAATTAATCTGACTGTTCTTGTTACTTTTAAATTAAAAGTGAAAAAAGTTACACTGATGTTACATATATAATTATCAATGAAATAAAATTTCGTTATAGTGGCATTTCTTAAGATTGGATCCTAATATACTCCTGGGATATGATTTTCGATTGAACAATTAAAAGCACCGAAAGATGATTTTTATCTTACTTTTTTTTGGAATGGTGTTTGAAACAAGAAAGTCACTTAAGAGAATGTGGACTTGATTATCATCCCATGTGCTTTTAAGGATGGTCAACAATTTTATTCTTGTTAGAACTTAGGGTTAATACCAATCATAACACAATCTACAATAAAATTGTCAGTTTGACTTTGTAAAATTATATTGTTGAACATATCACTTTTCAATATGATTTCATTTTCTTCCAATGCTCCCATAACATGTTTATATTGTCGGATTGCAGCCATGTCTTGAAGGGGATTCCAAAACTTTGATGTTTGTCAACATCTCACCTGATCAATCTTCAATTGACGAATCACTTTGCTCTCTTCGATTTGCGTCTAGAGTCAATGCTGTGAAATTAGGGATTCACAATGTCAGACCTAGACATCCACTCAATGTTTAGAATCTTGGTTGAGTTCAAATATTCGTTGTGTCATGACTTTGGAATGATAATGAAGTTTGGGCAAAATATTTTTGTTATTTTTTAAATAAATGGAACGTGTGAGAGCTTAGGTGCAAAAGGTTGCATTTATTTGATAATTAAACTGATATTTTGATACACTGGAAGCATAACAAATTAAGATAATGCTGCATAATTTTAGGAACACTACTAGGAAATAAAACAGGAAACTAATTTGATAGCATCCGAGGCATTTTCTCAGCAGTCCTCCTTGTCTTGAGGCTCCAAACTCCTAGCTTCTTCTTCATATATTCAAATCCGTTTAGTGGAAAATACTTGGTAAATATCCATAGATTGGCCTTCAATTTTACAGAAACCAGATTCATATCACCCTTTTGTTGCCCTCCTCTTAAGTAAAATAAACTTATCATTGAAGTGTTTAGTCTTTCCTTGAAACATATGATTGTATGATTTTGAAATTTGTTGTTTGATTGTCAACAATAATTTTGTGACGTGCTCTTGCTTCATGTCCAAATATGCTAGAATATTCCTTAACAACCTATATCGAAACAATACCTTGAGGTACTCTTCATATCATCCAAGCTATCTACCCAATCACTATTAGAAAGAGCCAAAAAACTCTTAGTCCTCTACTTTGCAGACTTGACTCCATAATGGATGCTTCGATATATCGTACAACTCCCTTTGCTGCTTTCAAGTGTAGCTCACTAGCACAGTGCATAATATCTTGACAACAAGCTAACCGGAAATAAGATAAGATAAAGTAAACACACAATCAAGCTTTTGAAATGAACTTCATCAACCTTATCAGCTCCATCTTCCTTGATGAACTTCTCCTTTTGATTCATCGGAGTGTCCATTGTTTTGCATTTGTCAAGATGATTTTCTTTTAGAATCTTCTTTGCATATTTCCTTTGCTAAATAAAAATCTCTTTTCTTGTGAATGACCTCCATCTCTAAAAAATGTCATTAGAACAAGATCATTCATCTCAAACACAATTCATTTCTTTCATAAAAAAATACAACCTTCATTTCTTGCTTGAATTCTTCAATTAAATCTAGGTTACTTCATGTCATGTGAACCTGTGTAGCAATGTTATTGGTAAAACATAAACTAATTTGATTATAATTTATAACGCAATAAAAAACCAAATATACAGACACAGGGTGTCCGTGTTTTTTTTTTGGTAGTGGCCGGGGTTTGAACCCCGGACCTTACATATTTTATGTATTGTCCCAATCAACATAATTTCTTTTAGGGGCAATTCAACGTAAAAATGTTTACCCAAAATCGCCACGTCATAGTCTGTCTCTCTTAAGAACATCTAAATCACTCATTGATTGGATTTCATGATTATGATTATAACAAATAAGAAACACTCTTTTAACACTCATTTGTAAAATTTATAGAAGTTCTACTATTTCACGTGAAACTCACTTTTAAAATATAAACCACGTATTAGTTTGACCCGATAAATGAGTAGATATTAGTGTTAAAAAACTGTTCCTATCATTTCTCTAAAATGTCAAAAGGTTGTAATTCTAAAGCTTGTCGTAAACGTGTTTCATTTAATGATACCTGTTGTTTACTCAAATGATCTAACCTAATCCTAGGAGAACAACCTCCACGGGAAATCTCCAATTTTGGACATCAAAACGCCAACTCAAAACAATTTGATTATTGGAAATTAATATTTACTGCAAATTTAACGTGAAACCCAGGATCTGAAAGATATAGATTAAGCTCACAAGGCGTGAATCACAAAGTGGGATGTCCAGTGAACATTTATATATTAAGGCCCCGTTTGGATTGGCTTATTTTGAGCTTATGTGAGCTTATCTACTCTCATAAGCCTTTTTAAAGGTGTTTGGGTAAATAAATAAAAATAATTTCATAAGCTGCTTATGCCATATTTTAATAAGCCTAAATTTTCAGCTTACCCTCCGGCTTAACAAGGAGCTTATGAATTTATGTAACCTCCTTCGATTCTCTCTGGATCCACTTTTTCAAAATAAATATTTTGATTATAATGTTAGTTATCTTTGGCGGTGTATGAGTAACAAAATTGCTATATACTTATTTTACTAAAGTAACACACGTAACTAAGATTTTTATTTTTATTTTTTTAAGGAAGATTTTTATTTTTTTTGTTACGTAACAAAATGAAACTGAATAAAAAAAACAAATTTAACTTGTCTTTTTTGGTAACAAACTATACACTAATATCTATATATATGGTAAGTTTATTTACACCTCTAATGACTATTGATTTTTTTTTTAAGGACGAATATTGATTATACTATATATATATGTAATTATAATTAATATATTATAATATTGTTTTTTTACATCTTGATTAATTTTATCAAAAAAAATCTTGATAATTGTGGTTCGATTCTTTGATATTTTTGTTAAATGAAAAATATTTAAAATTTCGATAATTGCTTATGTAATGTCACATCCAAACACTTCAATTTATGTAAGTACTTTTTAGTGTACATATGCAAACATAAATAGCTTATCAAGTATAAGAGCTTATGATGTAAGCTCTAATGTTATAAGCCCTAATGCTATAAGCATCTATATAAGCCGTTTATCCAAACGGGGCCTAAATTGGTTGGTGAGGGTAAACATTCGGTTTTAAAATTCATTTTTTTAGATTTTCAATTAAATAAAAATTAATTAAAATATAATTTTTATATTTTTTAATGTTTAGATTTATTAATATCACATCGTTAAGAAATTGCCAACTGAACGTGAAATTAGGAAAGAATGAACGGGGGCTAGGAAATCATAAATATACAGTTGAGGGATCAAAATCGTACATTTTAATTTAGGTGGGCCAAAAGCACAATTAAGTCTGATAATTATTTAAATATAAACTTAAATGTTAAATTAATTTTGCCTACATAATATCGCAACTCGACAATACTCCAAAGTACTTCCTTCAAACAAAAAAAAACACACACACACCAAAGTACCAAAAAAACTCTTGAACTTTATGTAAGAACAAACTAAAAGGTCATAATTTATGTGTTAGAGAGCCTAGAGGCCTAGATACTTGCTTTTTCATCACAACTCTGGTAACCCAATGGATTCAGCGATGGAGACCGGAACTGTTATCTACATTTTTACTGAAGGTGGAGGTGTGCTCCTTTGTATGAAAGCTTATAGCTTGCCCCAAAGCTTGTTATAGATTTCCCTAAAGTTTAGGGTCTCAGAGCAACAGTAAGTAATCAATTATTAAAAGTTGAAAGGAAAAAAAAAATAAAATTAAACTAATTTAAAGGGAAGAGAAAAATACCAATACAAAAATGTGTTTAGCTATTCTTAAAATCTACCATCATCGTCATTGCCATCATTATGATAATGGCACTGATGGTCTTGACATCATTGCCACAGTCCCATAGTCTGCATCTGCCGCTTTAGGGCAGCAAGGGTCTTTGACAACATCGACATATGCCCTTGGATGGCAGACATTTCCTCCTTCTCCCGAGATATCTCCTCATGAGCTAGTTGAATATACTGCTGCACTTGCAACACCGCTTGCTCTAATTGTTGTATACGCTGACGCAGGTCATCCACAACAGACTGAGATATGCAATAAGCTTTTGTTCAATTATATCTTATGAATGAATAATTTAACCATAGCATAAAATCTATAATAATTAATTAAAGATACAATCATATCTAATACACATGAACATATATTCTAAGCAGCATACAACTGAACATTCATTACAAAACCATAAAAATTTGACCAACAATAGTAATATCTTCTAATATACATTGATAAATAATTTAAGCAAAGAAGAGTATACCTCACAGGAAGAAGGCTGAAGGAATTGAGGAAAAATGGAAGACACAGGAAATGGAGGCAGATGGTCAAAGGAGCCGCCGAACCTAGATAAAAACAAATTCCTAATTAGTATAAAGTAATGCAGTTGACATCTATACATTACTGTACCAAGCTTGAAAAACTCTTCCAAACATGAAAGGATTGCTCAGACAGTAACATCCACAACTTTGCATAAGCTCAATTTCCTTATTTTGCAACTAAAAGAAAGTGTGTTTTAATATCATGACTCTAAAGGTTCTGACCAATTACATTTAAAAAAGGGGAAGTAAGTGAAAATATCAGGACCATATGATAATTTGCACCAGAATCGTCAAAACAATAGAAACCCAACTTTCAATCAAACAAATATATAGGTTACATTTTATGTGTCCCAATACCTAGATTCCTGAACTCTATCCCCTCAAAGAAAATCAAACTTTTGACGACTTCACTCCTTCAATTACACCAAATTTTCTTGAACTGGTGGGAGGGTGAAGGGTGTTGTACAACGATGGCAAAGATGAAGAGTAGTTTTAAATCTCCGAACATTTATACTAAAAGTATTCAAAATTCATTTTCTATTCCCTTTAAATCTCCCCTGAATTGAAAAGAGCCACAACATTGAGAGGATGAATTTCAGCCCTCTCCAATCTCCTTTCCTACCCTCTAAATCACATCAAAGAAACATCCTCAAAAGGTTAGGAACAAAATCACATCAACAAAATGTGAACTTGCAAGCAAAAAAAGCATGCAGTACATGCAACTCACAATGTGCAAACAAAAGACACTTTAAACTTTGGTTTCTTTGCAGATTTGCAGTACCCCACTTTTCATTAACAGTCTTGTTCTTCAAAGACTAGTTATTGACTAGGAAAATCACATGATCAACTATAACAATACTATATGTTAATTTGGATAAACCATTCAATAAGCACTTATAGAGAAGAAAACTTTTGAAATAATACTACAAGGAGTAATTTTTTTATTTTTTTTTAAAGAAACGACCACAGAAATTGAAATAATATCGACATTTTTGCAAATAACTTGTAAAGGAACTATGGGCTAGTTACTTATTTACTGTTACAAAGATCCTATGAGCTAGATACTAATATGAAATGGTCTTACATGTGATTGTATTTTAGAGCACACACAAGCTTTTTCTTATGTTAAGAGCTAATACTTTATCTGAGTTGCAAAGCTTCTATGAGCTATAAGCAAATTCAAACTGATCGACACATTACAGACATTTCCGTGGAATATCAGTTAGACTTAGGCACAAAAGAATCTAGATTATGTGTTTCTCCAAGACTCCAACATCTAATAACTAGTTCTGCATTCATGATTTCTTCAACATCTAAGAATTAGCTCTCTTCCTTTCATCTCACCAACCTTCATTGATCTCAAAATAAAAATTATTTTCAAACCACCAATAACTGCATTTTAATTGAGTATCAAATATCATTTCATTATACACTGATTCTAGCTTTGGCATTTCTTCAGTATATTAGTTCTTCCTTTCTTGACACGAACCTTCATTCACCTAAATATCCACTTAAGCTGTGTTCGAATAAGTGATTATTATCATTATAGACAATCAAAGTGGAGGAAGTTACACTAGAAGTTCCTGGAGCAAGGAATGAACCTGAAAGAGTTATGAGGCAATGATGGCTATACTTCTTTATTCAGCTTTTGCTACAAGTGATTGCTTCTTGGACCACCATGAAATTAAATTGAGGCCAAAAAGGTACAAGCACCAGAACAGGACCTGCGTTAATCACCATCTGAGGCCTAACCCTCATAACAAAATGCATACAAATATAGTAGGGATTCTGAGATGAGGCTGGCTGCAAGGTTAAGCCAAAATCAATTGTTCCCTTGAGAGCATCAATGGTTTAACCATGATGCAGAACAAAAGAGCATCATATTTCTGCAGCATTGAAATTTTCTAGTTGGAAGAGGACAAGGCCGGCTTAAGAGAGGTGGATTCTACTGTAGTGAGCAATAAGCGGGGTGAAGTTGAGGCTTTACAATGCCAAACTTGGACTGTGCTTGCATGGGCTGAATAGAAAGAGGAGAAGACAAAGTAGGACAATAAACAGGGTAGTTGGGATCAATGGTACTCAAGGAAGTAGTAGATGAAGGCTGTGGAGTAGGTGCACGGACAGATTGAGAGGAAGTAGAGGATTTGATGCATGTTGCCAGGAAACCAAAGGACTGAGAGGAACACAGGAAAACTGCACATCAAACACAAGAGTACAGGTTGTTGGAATGACACCAGGAGGCATACATTTGGGCGGGGAGAACTGACTTGATGGAACAGATGGGGACTTGGACTCACAAAAGAGTCAACATTTTTTCAGTAATTTATGGGGACTTGTGATATTTTCCCATACAACATGAAACACAAAACTCCACGCTATTAATATTTGATGCTAAAGTGTTATGAAGATTGAGTGCATAACCAAAACATTAGAATTGACATGATCAAGCCTACTGTGTTACAATGAAAGTAAGGTGGAAGAGTGTGTAAAACTGTAGATACAATGTTATTCACAGAAGCTGAGTTTATCAAAGAAACTCGCCACAGCTCGATTTGTAGGAGATGAAAAAATCAATGAGGCATGAAGCCTGGGTTTCACTAAGGCAATGGTAGATCCTCAAGTGGACCTACGTTCAGCACTAAGTGGGAAGCCGGGAAGAATATACCTCTGCGGTGGCAGTGGAGAATGTGACAGTGAAACATTAATAGAAACTGAAACCGCCATTGATGAAGCCTGGAGTAGTTAGTTACAGAGTTTGTTAGGGATGAGAGAGAGAGAGAGAGAGAGAGAGAGAGAGAGAGAGAGAGAGAGAGAGAAGAGAGAGAAAGTGAGGAAAATTGTAATTTGTATTATGTTAAGAATCTCAGAGATACAAGTATATATAGCTGAAATATAAGCTACTAGAGATATGTGACACATGTCACAATCTGATAGGCAAGATCTTAAGACTAATAAAGCTATGTTACTTAATTATTACAAGCTTAGTATCTATACTCTAATAAACATTAATCTCCATGAAGCAGCCTTTGCAAGATCTAGTTACCATGGTGGCAGTGTATATATACATATATGAAGGGGGAGCCTTGGCGCAACAGTAAAGTTGATGTCACATGACAGAAACGTCCAGGTTCAAGTCCCGGAAACAACCTCTTGTGTAAAAAACATGGTAAGGCTGTGTACAATACACCAAAATGGTGGGACCCCTTCCCGGAACCTGGTGTATGCGGGAGCTTTGGTGCACCGGGCTGCTCATGTGTACATAATCAGAATTATACACACAAACATAATGAAGGAATTTAGTGTTCAAAGATTACTGAATCTGATTTATTAGCCTTGAGAGAGCATTGAGCTCTTATTCATACGAGGTTCCAACAGAATCTAACATTTCTAACCGAAACTAACAACTCTGCAGTATGTAACTAAACTAACCAACTTCCAGCGGCTACAACAGATATAGTGTAGCATAAACGGTGCATACGATAATAGACTGAGTATGGTAAGCTATATCTCTATCAAGTTGTACTGGATACAATCATCTAGTATGCACGGGCAATTTATTTCTCTACCAAAGACTTACTTATCGACAGATTATTAGTTATAACCATAGACACAAAGGGAAATAAAAACAGAGAAGGACGCAAAAACCAAACCAGTTATAAGAATCTCTGATTAAAAAGTTGAATGCACATTTCACCTTGAGCAATCTACGATGTCAACTTCTGCCGATGGTGAGTTTTGAATCAAAAAGTCCACTATTCCATCAGGTATGGGTGAAGATGGTTCCGGCCCTGCTTTAACTTCTTTCTGTAACTTGGCCGTTCTCAGTGTCATGGATAATCCATATGAAAGTGGTTTCAGTTGTACTTTAAGTGACTTCAAGTTACACAGAGAAGTGAGCTTATCCTTCAACAAATCAGGGATTAACGATAGAACCTGAGCAATGAGAGTTAGTAAGTTAGAAACAAACAAAAAGTATACTTCAAAGAAAGTCTAAGTAAATCCTCAAAAATGTCAAGTTAAGGTACCTGAAGAGTACTCGCAGAGACTGTCAATGATTTGATATTAGCAAGTTCTAACAGCCAGCTAAGCAAAACCAAAGGAGGCTCAGTGTAGTTAGACAACATTTCTGCATCAATATTCACCTGTTTAACCGAGGAAAGATTGCTCCCACAAAGTTTCTGATAAGGGGTTCCGGTAAACGCAAACGTGCTAAGACTTGGAGCGGATAGTTCAATTTTGTAAACGTCGGAAGAATGATTACGCATAGTCAAATAGACAAGTGTCTCACTTAATATGCAAAGAATCTGCGCATCCTTCACCGTACAATTGTCAATGACCAAACTATTCAACTTGTTAAAACCTGAAAAGGGCTCAGTTCGGCCTTTATCACTAGCACAAAAAACGAAATTCCCTAGATGCAAACTAGTTAACGCCGGCAAATCCAATGATTTCGGAAACAGCGTTCTCCCATAATTATGCCTCCCTTTCGGCGAAACAGAAAGCTTAAGAGACGTTAAAGTCCGACACGAAGAAACACAAGGCAGAATATGACAAATATCCCCTTTCACAGAAATTCCCAATCTTTGCACATTATGAGAAAAAGCATAATTCACAATTCTCTTAAGAAGGTGAGGCTCAATACTACCTACACGTTCAAAATCAAGCTCTTGCAGCGCAATTGTTCCATTGCGATGGGACAAAATCTTAGAAACAAATTTAGCAAAATTCTTGAAAGTTGAAAAATCAGATGAATGCAATACAAGAGTAGGAACACATTTCCAAACATTCTTCCATCTGTTCGACAAAATGCAAGTTCTAACCACTTCTTTCGCTTTCAAAAACGATAATATATGAAGAATAACACAATCTGGTAAATCACTCAGATTATCTTCTTCATTTTCTTGCTTTAATTTCTTCGTTTTCCGCGGTTTCGACGGAATCATTAAATCATCTTCTACCGCTGAATTCGACATTGTTATTCAGATAATTATGTACCTGATATATAAAAGAATCATAGAATTGAATGATTATAACGGAAAAAGAAGCAATTGAGAGATTCTAAGGAAACGATTGAGAAGAGAAAACCTAGATTATGAAAAAAGAGAAATGAGAATTTGAATACCTTGGTGAGTGAGATGTGAGTTCTGATCTGATGATTTACAGATCGGAATGGAACGCCGGAGGGATAACGACGAGGCTGCATAGAAGGTGTTCTTTCTTTCTCTCTATGTTAAACAAAGGAATCATAGTTGTTTATCATAATATGACTTTTTTTTTGTGGAACTGCCAAATTGAGCGATCAATGTTCTCCACCGTCATAGATCCCAGTCAGCAGCCTAGTCATCATCCGATCATGATTAGTTGGACCAGATATTGATCTCAATATTTAATATCTTATCTCGCTTTTCCCTAAAAAAAATTTTATCTCGTTTTATTATATAAAAAAAAATCAAAATCAATTGAATTAATTATTGTAATTTTTTGAATTTTTTTATAATTATGCATTTTATAAAAAAATTGTGTAACATTAAATATACTCACTAATGTTTTCGTGAGCTTAACTCAGCTGGTAAAGACAATGCATAATATATTCAAACTTCGGCCACCACAAAAAGAATATACTCACTAATTCTTTAAAAAAGTTAAAATACTTACTAATATTAAAAATTGAAACATCAAATAAAAGGTAGAAAAATCTTTTTAGTAATAAACTATTGAAAATCTTCATACACTAAGGATCAAAAGGAGTATTAAACAACCCAAGAGCGCTTAGATGAGATGAAACAGGTCTCTTCTAGCTTAACCAAAGTCCTGTGTTCGAATCCAACCTTGGGCATGCAACAACGTTAAAACTCTCAGGGAGAGCTTGCCGCCCATTTGGGTCCCACAATGCTCGAGGGATTAGTCTTTGCAGTTGCGCGCAAAGGATACCTGATTTACACCCAAAAAAAAAAGGAGTATTAAACAAAAATATATTTAAGGTATTAAGTTCTATTCTCTTCAGTGCCAATTTAAGTGGATTAATTTTGCTTTTTAAGAGCCTGTTTAGTGCATCAGATATGATAGAGACATAATATGATAAAGAACTGGATAAATATAGGATATGATAATGATATGATAGAACTTATCATATCATGTGTTTCGCACAACCATATTGTTGACATGATATTATACATACACATTAAAAAACTTCATGGCACCCGTTGGCTGTTATAGACTATTTCACAAACATATACTTCCTTATATGATTCAATGATTATTCACAATCAAAAAGTTTATGAGTGCTTACGTTAAGCTGAGTTTTGTTCCCACACATTGATTAGGAAAACAAATAATTTATAAAGCGGTGGTACAGTGGGAAACAAACAAATAGGAAGATATCGATTGGAAAACAAATAAATCACGTTGATTGAAAACAAAACAAACAACATCAATTAACAAAAAAAAAATTAAAACAAATTTGAAATTGGCAGAAATCATCGATTAGGGTTGCAGAGAAGTATGAGAGTGGGTGGGAGGAGTCGAAATGTTGTTTCAAATCATAGAGGAGATAGAGCTATTGCAGAAAGAGGGAGTCGAAGGAAGGTTTTTTGGGAAATGTAAAACGCGCGCTGTGTTTTTTGTTATCAGGTTGTTAACCCAGCCTAAACTAAGGATTAAAATAACAAAGAGTTCATAGGATATGATAGATAAAAGGTTTGATTTATCATATCCTATTGGTGCACCAAACAAATGATTTAAATAGGATGTGATAGTGTTATCATATCATGTCTCTCTATCATGTGCATCAAACGAGACCTTAAAAAAATTAAAAATAAATTGGTCGATCTTGATCAATCAATTATGAGATGTTGACTGCATGGTGCAATTACCGCATTTAATCTGAAATTGAGAATCAAAATTTTGAGGATAGGATAACGGACTTGGAATTTAAGAAATTGCAAATTCCTTCCTAAAAAAGGTGGTGTTGTTCCTTAAACTATGTGATTTTGAGGGAGGATAAGTGAAGGTTTTGGGAGAGGCAAGTAGTGGAAAAAAAATAGAGGAAACCGTTCATATTTTTTTGTGGAGAATCATTTTTGTGAAATTATCTTTGAAGAGACTCAATTTTTTGAAAAACCAAAATCATAAATGAATGTTTGTTATTAATATATTTTTAATTTTAAAAGTATTTTAACAATATATAATATATTTGAAGAATTTATCTAAACTCT
>Ga0315915_1002070_pt1 | contig 24993 bp, 16 predicted proteins | sample MpolbnodulesMG_FD_207738 | JGI IMG/M metagenome (GOLD analysis project Ga0315915, IMG submission 207738) | Medicago polymorpha root nodule microbial communities from Los Angeles, California, United States - branched nodules | ecosystem: Host-associated > Plants > Roots > Nodule | place: USA...
AATTTTATATGTACTATTTATTTAACATCAACTTTTTTTCTATGATATAATATATCCTATATATTATGGTGAATATGACCCGTGCGACGCACGGGTCAATGGTCTAGTTCCATCTAAAAAATGCATCGCACCAATTTCATTCCTATTCTCTTGCCTTTTTATTTTTGACAATATTTTCTACACTTATCCTCATTAATTTTGTTAGGTCTGCAGCAACTTAACCTAATATTTTCTCTCCCATTTGTTTTATTAGGTTAGCAATAATTTAACCAAGACAATTTCGTTTGTCTGTATCATTTGCAATGACAATTAACAAAAGTCAAGGGTCGTCGCTTAAACATGTTGGTGTATATCTACCAACACCTGTATTTTCTCACGGACAGTTGTATGTTACTGTTTCAAGAGTTACATCCAAAGAAGGACTAAAGATATTGATCATTGATGAAGATGGTGAAGATACCAATGTAACGTCTAACGTCGTATATGTGGAAGTGTTTCGCAATGTGTGATGAAACTACATGCCAATATACTAAAAATGTCATTTCTTTTACCGAATTATTGATAGGATTACCAGATTTTCTTTTATAATATTTTCAGATTTCATACATTTTATGAAGTGTTTTATTTTGTCTACTATTGATTATCACGTGTTATTTTTTCACCGTTACCAATTATATATTGCATTTTATGATTCGTATGTCAACCCCTTTACAATAAACCCGTGCGGAGCACGGGTCAAAAATCTAGTTAGGGTATAACTTTTGACGTTAGAGATAAACAGTGGATGGAGAAAATGTTAGTTAACGGTGTTAGCATAACGGAGGTTAATGTTTTTTTTCAAACTAGAGGGGGTGTGAGTGTCTTTTAATAAAACCTCAGGGGAGGTGAGTGTAATTTGCTCTTAAAATTAATATTAGTAAGATATATATTTACCCTCTTTGTCTTAGGTCTAGTGAACTCTTAACATTCTCACCACAGTCGAAAATGGTATCAAATGATGGCGATGACCAAAACGACACCGGCTGGTCTCATCAACTAACGGTTGGAACGATCTCAAAGAAGCAACAATTGGTTACCACCTCCAAAAGAACCCTATCTTTACAAAGTGAGATCAGACAGTATCATACAAATTAATCGATTATCAATCGTCATGAAAGTCCATTGCCTTGTCTCTTTTGTTTTTTATTCGCAAACTCTTCTTCTTCTTCCTTGCACCTAAAACTCCTTGCAACTAAAATAGGGTTTTTGTATTAGAGTTAGTGGTTTAACAAAACTGTACTGGATCGACCGGTTCAATCGATTGGACCAAAAACTAAAGCTGTTAAAAACCGCTGGTCTTATATCAAACTTGTCAAGATTGGGGCCGTTTTTTTATTGGACGGTCGTTAATGCACTCATAAAACGTATAGATGTATGTAGAAAGAAGAAGAGAAGAAAGGGAGAGATTTTTTAAAACGAAGAGAAGGAGAAAGATATAGGTTGCTGGCGGCGCATACTCTAAGACATCATATATGTGTGGCTAGGGGTGTTCATATCCAATCCAATCCAATGCAAACCGCATTAACTGAACCGAAAAACCAAAAACCAAAAAAAAAAACTAACTACATTCTACAAAACTCTCTTTATTTATTGGTAGCGGAAAGACGAATACTCATTTAACCGAATTCTAAGGCTCTTAATTGTATAAAAAGATGTATCAATTTTGTCATATACCACGATCAGATATTTTTAGTAACCAAGGTTAAAATAAGTTCTTTTTATAGTGTTTAATATTGTAGTAAGATAGTTCCATGAGAGCAAGAAAGTCCTTTACTCGAGCGTTGGCTTGGAGGCCAAGTCTCCAATAATTTCTCCTATAGATATAAAGGGGTCTCTTGGTAACCCAAAATACACAAACTTCTTCTCACCCTAGACCTTTTGTTGCTTTGTGGTAAAAAAAGAATACCGCACCACCTTAACAGAATGTCTTAAGCTCAGTTTTCTTTTTCTCAATTTGGGCGAGGAGTTTAATATTAAATTCATATGACCCTCACTCAAAACCCTAATTTGAAAGTTATTCGCTTTCGACGAGATGATCGATGATCTTATATCACTTACAGATGAATGTCCAAATTTTGAAGATCTTCTACTATTTGATATAACCTATGCCACTTATTGTTCCATACAACGGGCGGAAACCTTAACAAAGTTGAAAAGAGTTAAGGTTTTATCCGATGGAAACAGTTTCAAATGCCGAGTTTCTACGGATAAAACTACACAGGGTATGTGTGATTGTTATATGCAAGCCTGCCAGCCATTGAAAACATATATGATTATGTAAGTAGTAGTAGTTTCCCTATTCTCTCTTTTGTGTTTCATTAGCTGCCACCATGAGATTGTTGGATTTGGTGGTTGTATGAACTTTGTGCTGCTATGTACGTCACTGTAAACTTTGTCTCGGTGCACAAATTAAGAAGAAATTATCCTTAATTTATTTAGCTTTTTACTTGCATGATCTTTTTGAAGATTTGGTTTATTGACATTAGTTATTTTCTGCATAAGGAATGAATAATCGGTTAATTTTAAAAGGGTAGTAGCAGGCATAAGCAGATAAGCTTTTGGTTTCTTGGTCACTTTTGCAATGTCAGTGAAGGACCCTTAAAATATTATTATCATTATTATTATTAATTAAGAGATAAATAGGAAACATGTTGAAGAAGGTAGACACTAAGTGCAAGTTTAGATCAATGGTGAGTTCGGTAGAATTTCGTGTTATTGGTGTCACCGTCTAACTTTATCTCTTTTATGTAGAGCGCCGAAGAAAACCAAGAAGTGAGCAGCATACCCAGAAAGTCAAAGGAAACCTGGATAATCATGTAGTGTGTGCTATAATTGTGTTCAATGCTAACTTTATATTATACCTATTTGTTAGTTTGTGTTTTGGACCTTTGGTTTTTAATATTCACCAAGTTTGCAATATACTTGTCTTGTCCGTTTATTCCGCACTACTAATCGCATTCTAATACAATTAACTGTATACAAGTATATCTACACCAATGTTTACCCGGGATTCTTTACCATATGAATTCACTTAGGCATTGCATTCATTCATTATCTTGATTAAGCCAGTTGAGATCTGACGTAGATGGGAACTCTTGGTTACCTCTATTCATAATTCAGGAAGCCTGAAGTCAGATCGCTGATGTCGGATTGTCTATATCCGCTAGAAGGGTTGGTTCTCTACTCTTTTACGATCTGATTTCTCGTTGGTTCCTTTCGTTTACTAAAATCTTAGTACCTGCCTTGTTTCTGGTTCCTGTCGTATAATGCAACAAAGTATTATATTATGATCCTTCCGAACCTGGAGTCGGTACAGTATTTCAGCCTTATAAATTTTAAGTCCCTTTCTTTTGGTGATTGACCAACTTGCCATAGTTGATGTTCATCCATCCTTGGAATTAGTCACTGGCCTGGACTACTTTGTCTGCAGTATTTGAGAGTAACAAAAACTTTTTCTATAATCTCCATTTCATGCATATTTCGGATGGGTGAATGTAATTCGGATCCAACGCTGCATCGTCGCTTCCATTGTTGTTACCTCTTGCCATCGTTTCAATTCAGATTGCAACTGTCTCATTGAGTAAAATCAATATTCACCAAGAACTGTGTGAATGAACGAGTCTCTCTAATTCTCATTGAAGAAGTTACACAACAATTTATAGTCTAGAAAAAACAACTTTCATTATTATCTTTCTTTTGACAGTAATAACAACTTTCATTAAAGATGCCCTTATACTTTTAGTACTCTACTTATGCTTTGTTCTGTCATCAAAGTTTGTGTTTGAAACCAATGCCACTAGCTTTGATCATCCAATTCCTTTGAAGTAGATTTGTAGTCTACTTATGCTTTGTTCTGTTCTCAGTTCCTTGAGTTTCAATAAGTTCTTAATATTGTAAAGGTGTTTATTCCAACAATTCAAAAGAAATCACCGTCACCACTCATGTATGTGAAAATATATATCATCCATTTATCTTGAGACTAATGTTAATCCACTTTCATGAGTATATCACATAAATGAAGTGGAGAGAGAATAAGTGATTCACATAGTGCCATGCAAAGAAATATGAAGTGGATGGAAGACGTGGGATAACAAAAGACCTAGATTGGAAGAAACGCAGAGGGCAAAAATGATATAAAAGGAGTTGGTGTGCCACATCGTGATATTCTCGTGATACTTAACTTAGCGAGATTAAGCATTATCCATAAAAGAACATGAAGGGGTGGAACTGTGGAAGCAGCATAGTTCATTAAATGCAACTGTTCATGTTTATATCAACCATCCAAACATCATTGTTTTTTATCCAATATTGTAGTACTTAGATTCTGACTTATTACAACTTGTTAGAGAAAAAAAAAAAATATAACATGAAGAAATGAACTTCAACTTGACAAACAAAATTCCCTTACTTTATGGTTAATTTGATTCACCAAATTTAAGAAATGACTACTTTTTTTATCACGAATATATAACTTTTATGTCTCAAGAACCTTAGTTTAGAAGAGTATCTCAGTAAAATTCCACAAAGGTGAAGGTGGTGCTTGACTTGTAATGGAATGTTACCAAAATATAAAATATGGCATCTTTTGCATGAATTATTCTCTGCAGCTGGGAGATATGTATTTGACTTTAGTTAAATAATTTGATTGATTTTTTTTTTCTTCCATTAATACAAAATTTATATTGTTCATGTCCTTTTTCCATTGTCTTGTGTGTATGGAAGAATCTGAGTTCGAATTACAATTGAAACAATCATTTGTTAATTTGTCAGACTGTACTTACCTCTTAACACAAACTTGGGATGACCATAGTCCCTTTTCTCCGAAAACTAGAGGGTTAAGACCAAAAACAAATAACAGTGAGTTGAAACAAGATCGGTTTCTTGTGTGTAATATGAAGAAGCAATTTGCATACAAAAAGCTCAAAATAAAAGCCAGGAAAAGAGACATATATAGTTTGACTGATTTGGATAAAAGATGATGTATCAAATAAATATAGGAAGGAGACAAATAGTTATGGTTTTACAACACATATTCATACCCCTGCAACACAAAATCTAGTACAAATTGCATGTTTGGAAAATTGGCAATGTACAATCCCTCGGTTACTTGTCATTAAAAAGAGTAAACTGCAATCCAAACACGAACCCTTAACCGTTACAGAATGCTGGTGAGAATACTGCTGATCAAGCCAACACTGCTATTGACTACAGAGATATGGCTGGCTATACACGTTGGACTGAGATGCATCTTCACTAAGACAGTACATTAGTACAACACAAAAATGAGTTGAACATGATATAGCAGTGGTACAGTTATAAATTTAGTTTCTTAACGCAAAAACCGTCCTAATGCCTTGCTTAGAGTTGGTGAACCTTTCATATCTTTGTCTATACATACTACATGAAAAATAAACTAAAGCATATAATCACACAAGCGAATGTGTCTGGCTCATGGATCCCCTCCCTATAAGAAAAAGTTTCTACATGAAAATAAAAGAAGTGACCTTTGAGCTACTACTTGTAGAGCTAGCTAAAAAAGGAGGGAAAACTGAAATGATAAAAAAGAATAGTTGAATCTAAAATTTACCAGTTTTATGAATGAATTTATGTTGTGCTTATGAAAATCCAAAATTTTGCCACAAGTCTTTCACTCAAAACTTCCATCAATCGCTCTTTCATTCATAAATCCTAGTTGAAAGTATTCCTTTCTTTCTTTTCTTGAAAGTATTGATGCAAGTGCGACATATATCAAATTTTTTCTTAGACGTCTTGATATATACCAAAATTGAATGGCCATCACTTTTAGAAAAGCAAAATTCTAAAAGTCAAAATATCTCATTTTAACTAGGGCAGAATACAATACATTCGGCATTTTCAAGACAATGAAAATGTCAAAATGCATTTTATCATCTCTCCACAATATCTCCCCCCCCCCTAATAAATAAAAACTAGCACAAATTTTAAACATTAAAATAGAAAATATTTTCACAAATTAATTACAATACGAATATGTTTCAAATTTTCTACAATACATTCTTTTGATAAATTACAATACGAATATGTTTCAAATTTTCTACAATACATTCTTTTGATATTTACTACATTCATTACTATTTTCCAAAATTGCATTAACTATCTTTCAAGAGGCAGTATCCGTTGACACAAGGTGTAAGTGAATTGACTTACACCAAATCTAAACCGTTGTAATTCTTTGATCCAATGGCTCCTATTGTCCCAACAAAATAAAATTATTGAAGGATCACACCTGATTCTTTTTCTCGCTTCGTATTTACATATTGTTGTACACGTGAACAGAACTGCGGCACCGCCATCATCTTCTCCAAGGGCAAGAGCAACCGAATTAGTTATGGTAAATGTTCTCAGTGGCTTGCGAGATTAAGATCCCCAACCAATTAGGATATATAAGAATTGACTCTCACAAGATTGCAGCATGATTATTCAATTAATTATTGAAAAATTGGAGTTATATATTAACGACAAATTGTTATAAGTTACAAAAATCTGAACCATGAGTTGTGTTAAACAGAGGGTAAATTGAAACATATGATTACCGATCATCGGAGAAGAAATTGGAGAGAAACTAAATAAAGAAAAGTGTCTGTTTTCTTAATCGGATCAGGCCTTCACTAATTTTATTTTGTTGGGATAATAGGAGCCATTGGATCAAGGAATTACAACGGTTCAGATTTGGTGTAAGTCAATTCACTTACACCTGGTGTCAATGGATCCTGTCTCATCTTTCAATATTCTCACTTCTCACATCTAAACCACTTCAATTTAAAAATAAAAAAATAAAAAATCTTAAATCAAACCCCTTTCTTCCTTCAAACAGTGGGAGTGAACACTCTTTTGCCTTGAATTAACTTGGATGCTATTGTATAGTTAATAGAATTGGAATTTCATACATCAATCTTCTTTTATCTTTTTTCTATAAGAAAAAAATTCTCCTATCCCCACAACACTTGGCTACAAGGTGCAAATATGCACATTACACTCAATAAAACTGGGGATGAACCTTGAAGATAAAAAAGAACCAATACAAGAGCTTTTGTGATTGACTAGCCAATGCTAACAAGAAATGTGATTTAACTTTCGTCCACACAACAATTGTGTATAAATAAAACCATAACCTCAACGGTGCTTGTACAAACAAGGTTTAAGTGATGGCCATTCAATTTCCTTCCTTTTAGAATTTTGCTTTTCCTACACAAAAAAAAAGAAGCAAAATCAATAACGAGAATCTAAGAAGAAAAGTAGAATCACATGAATGAATTAGCTACATACCTTCTTGGTGAAGTAAAACAAAATAAACATTTTATTTGAGAAGTCCTGTAAGGATTAAACATCAGTAAGCACAATCCAATACATATATATTAACTGAGACAGACAAAACTCGAGGGGACACGTTTGCACGCTAGTATTTATAGAGGCAATGAAATGGAATATCTTCATACCCTTTTCACGGAGTTAAATCCTAGCTCAGATATTGCATTTGAAAACTTCTCTGGGTGTGCTCCTCCAGTATTTGGATCAAATCTGCTCTTCACTTCTGCTATCAAAAGCCAGCCACTGTTCAATACTACAATAAGTCAGATCCTGACGAGGAAAGCATGCCAGGTTGAAAAGGAAAATTCGTTGTAGAAATAAAAACACATACCCTGGCTTAAGCACCCTGCATGCTTCTTCAAGATAAGTTTGATAGTTCGTTCCCATCAATGATAGACAGAATACAGAAACATCGGCAGATGCAGAACCTAGTGGAGTCTGCAAGTAATTCACAAAAATGAGCATGTCCTCCTGTAAGTAATCCAACTAATAAAAAAAAAAAAAAAAAATGAGATTGTTCTCCATTATGTGCTTCAAATATTATTACGAAATTCATGTACTTAAATTTTTCCGGAAGACAACTTGTACATTTTTTTTTTCATTCTAAAGATAAGGACCTAACTATGCAAAATTACATAACTAGAATGGCAGAAAGAAAAAAATAATTATTTCCTTCAATATATAAAGGAATCCATCAGCCTTTCATGATTTCACTAATGTGTCCCATCCATAAAAGTTGTACTTCAAGTAAGGCACATTATTTGACTAGAAAAACAACGAAAATGCAAGCCACACGTAGTGTTGTGAAATATTCGCCATAGCGGCCATGGCATGTGGATTTTGTGTTAGTGCTGCCATTGGTTCAACAGCTATTATATCTGCAATGTTTACGACACAGTCTGTAATGCCGTGTTTATATGGCAGATTGTTGGTTGGCCGCCCTGCCATAATCTGCTATTGATAAAACTTGCCTAAAGCCTGATCCGTTGCATCAGTTTTGTAATATACTAGCAGAAACGGAAGCGTAGAGTAATCTTTGTACTTCTACAAAATACACCCTAGTGAAATAAACACCAAAATAAGGCAAAAAGAAAACTAATTTGTTTTTGACATAACTGTGACACGTGAAGGCAAGAGAAACAAATACGGCTACTAGTGTCCACTGCTATAAAACTAGTCTCCAAATCCAATGCATACAAAGCACATGAGCTTGACAAGCAAAACTTACATTTGCCATGTCACAAGCAATTACATCGGGTTCGTTGGAGACAAGGTCAAGAGAGAAGACGGTATTCTTCACGCTTTTGGCAATGAGTGCTTCCCCTGGAATGCATCAGAAAAATGAAAACATTAGCAGTGAACAAGCAAAAAATGAGTATTCTGTAAGAGTTATAATTAACAATAAGATCAAGAATATTATCACCACAACCAAAATCAGCAACAACAAAAGAAGGACTCTGTTTTTTCAGCCACTTAATAATTACATTAACTGGCTGTTCCGACCAGTTTGACATTTGCGTTTTGTATCCTGCATGATACTATCCAAATAAAAATTGAGATGACCAATAAAAATGAGCAATACCAATCATTACAATACATGCTAATGGACTAAGGTGGAAGAGGATATGGAGCCAAGTCACTAGTGTTGCAAGACACACTCATCAGACAAAAATTATGAGTTGCTTGGTGAATTTTTACGCTGATTCCTTCAGTTACATGTTTAACTCGGATTTTATCAATAACAATGTGGATTTTTTTGTATAAACAAAAAAATTAGGTCACTAGACCTGAGAAATAAAAAATTGCTATAACATCTCAGTTCAATGTTTTGCCATTGAATCAAAGGCATCTTATCCTTTATGAATGTTAGGTCCTTAGATGCAAGTAGTTAAAACAGAATACACATTTTTAAAAATTTTAACCTAAAGAAAGGAGTATTCAATTTGAGTTCCAACTTCGGTGTCAGTAATACTAATCAAGCAAAACCATTATATATCTTATCATAAATCATGTCTAATGACAGATTCAAATAAAAAGTTCATGTAAACAACCCTTACCAAGTTAAATAGAGACGAATCTTCACGGAAATAATTAAGCGCCTCCTTTCCACTGAAAAAATGACAATTCCTTAAATCTTGTAAACCCAAAAAAGAATTACAAGAAAGAAAGAAACAAAATACAGAAAATAGTTTAGGAAGTCTAGTTATAGGATCATTTGAACAAGAAATTAACAAATTAACAAAAAAAATTAAACTAAAAACTGTCTAACTAACCAGCTAGTTATCGAACCCCACTGAAATAATGAGGATCCAAAAATGATTAAAAAAACATTATGTCCCAATTCATTGCCCAAACTACATAAAGGAAGAAGTCACACTGAACCTCTCAATTTCATCTAAGACTAGGTTTGGCAAAGGCCATACCACTAGCTTATAGTGGATAACTTTATCAAATATAAGATTGTATGTTCAAAACAGATTTATTTCATAACGACCCTTCTCTCATTAATTTATAGCATTTTTTCCATATATTACTTCAACTATCTTTAGAGCATATACCTAACAGCATATCATTTTCTCACGTATTTACCCGAATCTAAAAAAAATTACAAAGAAATATATTTGCGTGTATACAAAAAATTACAAAGAAATTTACTTGCGTGAATGTTAACATCCAATAGTTTAACGAAAAACACGTTGATGGTATGTGACATTAGTTCGTTGTGTAAAAATAATTTATTTAAAATTTATATAATTTTTATACTCCTATAAATATCCCAATTTTCACTTTATTTAAAATTTACTTAATTATTGTAGTCCTATAAAATATCCCAACTTTCACTTTTAGTCCCTCAAAATTTTTCGTGGAATGATAATCCCCTTGAACTTTTCCATCCTCGTACTTTAACTTCTAACGTAAGCTGGCATGGCATTGCCATGTGGCCAATTTTAATGACTAAGGTAACTACGCTTTTAGACGTGGGCGGTATGAGAAATATTGATTTAAAAATAAATAAAGAAAACAAAAATAATATTTTATTAAATGAAAACTCTTGTTCCCGAAAAAAAAATCATAATCTTCATTTCCATCTTTAAACCTAAAAAATCATCTTTAATTTCTAATATTTGAAAACAATCTAAAAACCTATCGTCATCTCATTCCAAAATCCTATTCTTTCTCTCTTTCAATCCCAAAAACCTCAGTTGAAAATAGCTGAAATAGGGTTTGAATCTCTGTCGGTTGCTGAAAACAACAATGCATGTGTAGACAGTATGAGGATCAAACCGACTGAGATTCATGAATTAGCGTTTGGATCTGCGTCAAGTGCCGAAAATGGCAATACACGTGTCGACAATGTTAAGATGGAGACAACTGAGCTTTATGTGAGCCTCATAATTTCAATCAGAGAAACGCTGAATCGTCATGAAAGTCCAAGATTACATGCAAATTGATGAAAAAAAATGGTAGCGATTGTTCGGAGAAAGTTGCTGATTTATGTGAAGAACATGTACAAATGACACCACCTAGTGCTGTGATTTGTGATAATTTAGTAGTTAACGGTCATGCGAGGAAAACGCAGGAGGCGCTTCTTCTGGTAATGATACATCCAAAAATTTAGGAGAAGGTTTTTCCGTATTAAAGATGCCCAAAGAAATAGTTCTCTTCTCAAGTGCAAATGTGTAAGTGCCTTTCATGCTTCGTGTTTCATTTTCATCATTGCTTATGAGTTAGTTAGATATTTATGTGAAAAATGTTTTTTTTTTGCTTGAGAATTTTTTTTGTCTATGGTTTCACTATTAGTTCAGCTAGTGATTTGAAATCTTGATGCAGGTACTCAAACCTCTTTTACCAAGGAAGAAGTGGTGAATGGATATGTTGCTTGCGAGGGAGGGGGAGGGATTGTGTTTATGGCTTGAGAGTTGCACTGTAGTAGTGAAGTGCCTTGTGGTTTTGCAGCTAACTTTTAGTTTACGAAGGTCGAAGATGAATGAGGATGATGATGATTTAGGGGTTTCAATTTCAAATGCTGAAAACGGAATCAATAGTGAAACCATGAACAGAAAAAAACTGAAGCAAATTTTTTTTATATATAAATGTCTAAAACTTATAAGCAAGCAATGATGAAAATAAAACACAATCATAAAGGCAACTTACAGATTTTCTCTTGAGAAGAGAGCTATTTCTTTGTCCATCTTTAATTCCGAAAATCCCACTCCTTAATTTTCCGATGCATTACCAACAAGAAGCACCTCTTGTGTTTTCCTTGCATCAGTGTTAACTTCTACTTTATTACAAATTACAACGCTAGGTGGTGTCGTTTGTACAGGTTCTTCACACAAATCATCAATTTTATCTGAACAATCGCCAACATATTTTTCATCAATTTTCACATGCTCTTGCAATTTCGGAATTTCATATGATGATTCAACGTTTCTCTTGTCGAAATTTTGAGGCTCAAAAGAAAGCTCAGTAGATTCTATTCTCACATTGTCGAAATGTGTATTGCCATTTTTTGCACTTGATGCTGATCCAAACCCTATTTCACAAATCTCAGTTGGTTTGTTCCTCACATCGTCTACACATGCATCACCATTTTTAGCAACCAACAGAGATTCAAACACTATTTCAACTATTTATGACTGAGGTTTTTGGGATTGAAAGAGAGAAAGTACAGGATTTTGGAATGAGATGAAGATAGATTTTTAGATTGTTTTCAGATAGTAGAAATTAAAATGGAGATGACTATGATGATTTTTTCTGGGTTTAAAGATGAAGATGGAAATGATGATTATGAAAAAAAAATTGTTTTTTCTTTTCTTTTCTGGAACCAGAGTTTAATTTAATTTTAATAAAAATAATAATAATATTTTTTAAATTTTAAATTATTATAAATCAATATATCTCATACTGCCCACGGTTACAATACCAGTCATTAAAATTGTCCACATGGCAATGCACTACAACTTCCTTAGGCTTTGTTTGGGAGTTTGGACGAGAGGGAAAAGGAGAGCTTTGGGGTGTGGGCAATATAGGGGAAAATGGAGAAATCTTTTAAAAAATTTGAAAAAGTATTTTTCTAGAGAATGATAAAATAATACTTATGATTAATATATTTTTTATTTTAAGAATATTAATATACATTAAATTTGAAGAACTCATGTATTATGAAGAAAAATGAGCCCCCAAAGCCCTCCCCTCCCAATGTCCTCAATTTTTTCCAAAACTCTCCCCTCCCTTCCCCTCCAAACGCGCAAACAAAGCCTTAGGGGAAGTTAATAGTGGGAACAAAAATTAGGGACAGAAAAGTTTAGAAGACACCATTGCTTGACATATTTAACCCATACAAATATTAGACGTATTTCTAGCATGTGCTTGGCATTGGGTCCACATACTAGTTATACCATTTGTGTTTGACAATTTCGGGTTCCAAGCACCAGAGGTTGTGGATCTTCTACAAAGAATTCAAAGGGTCATGCATAGCTATGTTGTGTCTCCTATGTCTGGATGTAGTTTTTAAAATCATTGGTTTTGCCAACAAGAAAAGGTTAGCGGCACAACTTATTGCCCGCTTGCCTTTCGTTCTTGTGTAATTAACATTAATTACATAAATAATAAATGAAAATTAACATTGCTTTTAATATTAATTAAAAAAAATTACCTCATTTTATTATATTCATCAACAGCTAATTTTACTCTTAACATTTAAAACTGAATTTAGTTTATCCAGTATCAATTGGCTTATTAGCTATCCTCTATAAGTTCATCTAATATAAGCTAACTTTTGTTTAACCAAACAGAACCTAAGTCTTAATTTGAATTTTGATATTCCAAAACAAAAAAGACAAGAATATGAAGAATAACATACGTGCAAGTGTATAGCTTCTCATTAATCATTCTGAAATGTCCACCAGACAACCTCGCTCGCATCTGCAAAATTAATTACCCAACAAATCAATATTGAAACTCAAATAAATATATAAAAAAATTGAATTTTGGGTATACCTTTTCGAGAAAGCTGGAAGATTTGCCATTAGAAGCTGGTTTTTGGATCTTGTTCGATGAATCATTTTTGCCTTGTCTCTTTCGTTTTTTGTTCGTCATTGCAAACTCTTCTTCTTCTTCTTCTTCTTCTTCTTCTTCTTCTTCTTCTTCTTCTTCTTCTTCTTCTTCTTCCTTGCACCTGAAACTAGGGTTTTTGTGTTACAGCTGGTGGTGTTAACAAAACTGAACCGGATTGACCGGTTCAACCGATTGGACCGAAAACTAAAGCTGTGTCCGGTTCGGAAAGACTTTAAAAACCGCTGGTCCTACTCATTAAAATTTGTTACGAGAGCTAGAGAACTGAGTTGAGAAACCTGGATACCAGAGAGTGATGGAAGAAGAGCTTGGAGTCGTTTTGGTTTGTGTTTATTTATTTATTTAGAAATCCCTTCAAAAAAAAATTATTTATTTAGAAATTAAAAAAAAAATCATAAGAAAGTATGCTTAAATATGTCCCTGTAAGTTGGGCGCGTTTTAGTTTTCGTCCTTGCAAAAAAAAAACATCTCTGCAAAAAAAAAATTGTTTTAAAAAGATCCATGGCCCCATTATTCAGCTGATTTTGGTCACGTGGCAGTTGTTAACTATTCAACTTTTGCCACGTGGCATGCCACATAATATTAAATTTAAAAAAACATTTTTAAAATTCTGAAGAAAAAAAATTTAAAATTATTTTCAGAATTTTTAATTTCAAAAAACAATTTTCATAATTTTAAAAATATAATATTATGTGGCATGCCACGTGGTAAAAGTTGCACAGTCAGCAACTACCATGTGGCCAAAACATACCACTTCAGCATTTTGGTGAGGCCAGGGAACTTTTTTAAACAAATTTTTTTTTTTAGGGATGTTTTTAAATTTTTTTTTTTTTTGCAGGACGAAAACCATAACATGCCCAAATTACAGGGACAAAATGCATATTTAAGCCTTAAAAGTATTACACATTACGTGAGAGAAGGAAAATAAACAAGAAATAAATAGTTAATATAATTACTTTAATAAATATTAAAATAAAAGTTATTAATAATTTAGAGTTTATTTTTTAGAAATTTTATACAAAATTTGAATCTATTTTGTTTTTGTTTTCCATGAAAATGTGATTTGGAGTAGCAATCTGGTCAAAGGTAATGTTCCTATAAAACTTTCCTCATTCGTAATCGTCAAGCGAGTTTCGCGGAAGCCATGATGAAAGACGTTACTAAACATTTGACCAAGTCTATGTTTGCTCCGAACACCCCCCTCAGGGGGAAGGTGTGTTGCAAGTAATTTACATTATGCATGATTTGGGTTTTGTGTTAAGCCTATGTCCTTTGATCATTTGCTCGACTAAGAACAAAGAGTGACTTTAATTGGTTGACATTGTAAAGTTTCTTTATATTGTTTGAGTTTTTAATTTAATTCTTCTATTAATCATTATTGAAGTATCTTTTTTATTGTAATCAATGAAAAATACACAATATATATAAATAAATAAAAAAGAGAATAAAAAACAAATATATTTCATGACAATTAAAGTTCTTTTTTTCAATTTAATAAATTAATAATAGAGTTAAAAAAATAATAATAATAGAGTGAAGACCCAATTTAGTCCAATTAAAAATTACCAAGACCCAATTTAATCCATGATAAAAATCAAATAATCTTAGTAATTCGAAAATGATGTAATTTTAGGGTCAAACTAAAACAATTTTAGTTTTAAATTAATTCATTCCCATACAAAAGATGTAATTTTTAGTAATTAAAATATTTAAATAAATAACATGTGTTTGGTTATATAAAAACAATAAATCTTATAAGTCATATGTCACATGAATGCAACAAAATTTAAAATATACAAGAGAAAAGATGATGATTGTGTGAATTATTATTTTTGTCAACCCAAGATAAATACTAAAGTATCCACAAGGCATCAGAGCTTGAAGGGCACACGATTTCCCTCTTCCTCTTGTTTTTTCTAGGGTATGTTTTTTTCGTTATCATACTTCATCATATCATACTTATTATAAAAGTTTATTAGGTCAAGCAAATGCTTAATATAGCTTTGGTGATTTCCCTCCCAAGCATGTAATATAGGTGTGTTAAACAAGCTATCATATCTCATTAATGTTGTTTTAAAATTTTTAAATTTGAATTTCTCTCCCAAATGCACATGTTATTACTTAAATGTCTTTTGTGTTGCCAACTACTTAACTTAATGCATCATGTTTCAACTTTCAATGCATACCTAATTAATGTATCCGGCTCTATCTATATATAGAGGCCACATGCATGCAAGTTTGCCATTAGTCATGAATTTTGTGTGTTTGTCACTACTTTGTCTACTTTCGCTTTTTTATTTATCTTGCTAAATTTGAAGGTTATACCGTTGGGTAATTTAACTTTTGACAATTTTTATTTTTGAAAGAACTTTTGACAATTGGGTTACCTCTAAATTTTTCCTGAAGTGAATGCTAATGAATTGATGGAAATTAAGCGTTTTTATTGTTTCATTACATTACTATTATTCATTTTTTCTCTCCATTTCTTCGTGATTTTACGAGTTCCTCCATCTTCTTGACATACTTATTACATTGAAAATTGTTTTCCTTTTTATATTTGTTATGTATAGTCCTGCCATTTATTGGTAGCTAAAGACGGAGGAATACATTTTATCTATCAGGATTCTTGAATAATTTTACCCACACAATGTCTAAATGTCCAAATTTTCTCTGTTCAGATTGAATAAGTTTGTCCTGTCAAACAACTTTTTGGATTAATTAAATCATGATACTTTCAAATAACTTGGATTAGTTTTAAGCATAGGTTATTGGATTAGTTAAGCTTAAACCATTATACTCAATCATTTATCGTCACTTTCTATAGCTTACTATCACAACCATTTCAAATATTTTCTTTATGCTTTATGACTGAATGAGTTGTTAGCAATCATTGCAACCTCATTTACATTACTATTTGTCCTTTGGTTCAATTTTTTTCCCTATTTCATTTTCTGCTTTCTTTAACATCGTTAATTAGTAATATTTTAGGTTGCAATTATGTTATTATTGGGATGTGGTATGTGCTTACTAAGGTTAGTGTGTGATGCTATGTTTTTGAGGCATTGTTGTCTGGTGCATATTGTGTTGGAACAAAATGTGTTTAACATTACCCTTTAAGAGTTTTGATGATAACATGGTATTAAAAATTGTCAATTGGATATGCTAATATTTGTTCAAGTGTGCAGGACCATATACAGGGTTAAGTAAATTTTATAGGTTCTGGAAGAACAAATTAAGAGTTATGGAATCAACAAAAAGGAAGCTTGAAGCATCTGAAGAAAAGTGATTCTGAAGTCAAGTGCTCCTGAAGTGATGACGTCATCAGAAACAAGTTGATCAGAAGCACTTCATCAGAAGCTACATCACCAGAAGCTGTCTTTCGTCAAGAGCTGAAGATCATCAGCAGATTGAGAGAGTTAAAGTTTCAAAGGATTTAATCACGTCTAACATTACAGAAGACCAGAAGAGTGAAGCAACGACCAATTTGAAAGGATTTGAAAGCATTGGATGTTTGTTCTCTCAAGAGCGTTGAAAAAGGACAATTGTACGAAGTGTACAACCACTACCTCCACTACTCTGTTTGTGTCTCTGCATCAAGATAAGAATAACAATTATGCCTGCAACAATGTTCCTTCAGACTAGGAATGCATTTGAAATTGATCATTCATAGGACAATAACCTTATCAGGCAAAAGATCATTGGTGATTTTGATCAAGCTTCAAACAACTCTTTTTGATGTGCTGACAATTTCCAACGTATCTTTCACACCTCTATATAAAGGAGTGAAAACCTACTAGTTGAGTATGCAGACACACACATAAACAAGACTCATACAACAATTTACAAGTGTCAAACTCTGTTGAAATTGTTCTGCATCTAAATTCCACTTAGAATTTCTTATCAAAGTTCATATCTTAGAAATTCTAGAGTCATAAGAGTCTGTATCTGATTTGTATTGTGAACATCACTGATTGTATATCAAGTGCTCAACCTCAAACAAACTTCTTTGTAATTTTGTTTGAATAGAAGTCTCTTGCTTTTGTGCTTGAGCAATAGAAGTCTCTTGCAGCTGTGCTTGAGCATTGGAAGTCTCCTGACTGTGTTCAGGAGCATAGGAAATCTCTTGCAAGTGTGCTTGAGTAATTTGAAGTCTCTTGCTAGTTGTAGCATTGAGCAGCTGTAATCAGATATTACATTCTTAGTGAACTCTGCTTGGAAGTGCAAGGGGGAGAGGACTACTTCCGGTTTGTGGAAGGAACTTGTATAATTGTTTTGTGTCTTTCTTCTCTCTCTCTCTCTCTCTCTCTCTCTCTCTCTCTGTTTTATCCGCTGCAATTAGATTTTGATTATCACTTCAGAAGCTGAACTCTATCTGCTTCTGATCAATGACTTCAGTAGGAGAAAACGAAGAAAAAGTAAACACAATTCAACCCCCCTTCTTGTGTTTTTCTCACCTTCATATTGCTTTGTGGCATTTGGAGAGGGAAGTTGGTTTTTCAATTATAACTAAACAGTTTACTTGCTAACAATATGGGAAATCCTCAATTGTGAATAGACTTTCTTGCATGTACATCTTGAGGTTTCATTGCAACCTTTTCTTAGGTGTATGCTTCAATTTGGAGACAATAGCTTAAAAGTAAAAAAAACTGGTAATGGTCATCGATTGTGATTGGAAAAAGAATTTCATAAACAAGTATTTATTAAAATATGGTGTAGTTATTTTTAGTGGGATCCTTTTTAAAAATCAACAGAATAATACATGGTGGCGTGCACTAGAGCCCTCTCAAAAATGTTTCCATGAACTTAACTCAGTTGGTAAGGATAATGCATAATATATACAAGGACCAGAGTTCGAAACCCAGACACCACCAAAAAAGAGCCCTCTCAAAGGACACTTGATAAGATATTACAGTTTTATAACCTTATAAAGTATGTTCTAATATTTTTATTAGGTAAATGTTATAATCTTGACTAAGATAATGTATTGCATGATACATAAATTTTGGTACGATACTATGTGTGACCGAATCATTGCATGAGTATTTAGTAATTTATGATTAAGCATGTTAATATCATTACAATTGTATTGTACTATTTCTTATTAAATCAACTTTTTTCTTTGGTATACTTTATTCATTCCGTACGGGTCGATGGTCTAGTTGCTTTGTAATTATGTTTGTTGCCATGTGCAACTAAACCTCTTGATTATGGTTCCAAGATGAACCTCTTCTTGTTTGTTAGATGCAATTAATAATTTTGTTATTCAATTTATGATTAGTGTTTGATTTAATTTGTATATGTCTGTTTCTAATGCTTTTTCAAACCAACGATGAAACTAATCTCAAGTTGGATTATAGGATTGACAACCCTACTTTCATTTGAACAAGATAGTAGTAAATTGCTTAGTTTATCAATTAAATTATTTTAATCGAATATAAGTATGATTTTAGGGTTTTGACTCATCTTAAGGGAAAGCCTCAATTATAATTTGTTAAATTGCAGCGATATAAAATTTAAACTTTCGTTGCTAAATCATAAGGTCATATTTCGTAAATCAAAAGACAAGTCATAAACTAATAATTAACCGCATTAATTTCAACAAAGATGGAAGGGGGATTTGAAGATGCCCTAATCGTTGTTACACATCTGAATCAAATCAAGCTAATCTCACAATAGGTAGGACAATTAAAAATCTACAACTACTCTATCTCTTTTGTTTTATTTACTTCTAATAAAAAAACATGAGTAAAAGGAATTTCATCACCTTCTGCCTAGGCAGCCAATGATTTTTGAATTAATTTAAGGTCTTTCGTAATAACTAGACATCTATGAGGAATGACCACAATAAATGGAGGACTTTCAATTAGGGTCTCAATTATATGATGTTTCTGTTGCGAATTAACATTGGTAGGAGTGACGTCATTACCCAATGAAACAATAACAGGGATTTCATCCACAATGGTAAGAACATCCTTATTAATAATTAATAATAGGCGCTACAAAAGCTTTAGAAGAACCTATAAATAACATTAGGATTTTGCTTTTAACTACCGCATCAAATGATTGATTGACCAATGACATGTGTTGCCTTAGTTATTGTTCCAGAGACTTTTGTAATGACTTTTAATATTGTCTTTGTTTTTGAATGTTTTTTGATGTTTTTGGATATGATGTTTTTAGCCTTTGCGCATTTTGGTACTTCAATAAATTTCAATAAAGTTGTGTATTGTAACTTTCAAGTATTGAATGAGTGAATGGTTGAATGAATGAATTCGTGTATTTTGAATGATTGATGAAAATGAATGAATGAATGGATGTATGTATGTATGAATGAAACAATTATTTCTGTCCTGCTTGGTGTATAACCTACGTGAGTTTAAGTCACGCGGTGTACAGTTAAAGGTTACAAAATGTCTCATTTCTTCATTCTTCTTCATTTCACATCCAAAATCTCTAAAAACTCTCTCAAATATCTCAAATCATCCAATCTTCCATGTAATGTAACATAGATGAAATTGAAACTAAATAAAATTGTGTATTTTTAGAATTTATTACACGTACTTGTGTATTTTTAGTTATGATTTATTTTGAATCATGAATGAATTGTTGTTATTGATGTTTCAAAAACATGACATGCTTTTAAAAAATGAAAATAACATATTGTATGTTTGGGGTCTTAAAAAATAGCATATTTGTGAAAAATTGAAGAAAACTTAACTGACCTAAAACAAACATGACTTAAGTCACGTTGGCTTTGTACCTACGTGACTTAACTCACGTTAGTTCAACGTGACTTAAGAGGTTGATTCTACTGAATGTGAGTTAACTAACGTGGGGGGAATTTTGGGAAGTTCACGTGTCCAAAATCTGTAATGGAAATTTTTTCACATACCAATGCAAGTCTCTACACTTCCATTGGTTGCAGTGGTTAATACCATCAAAAAATGTATGAAGAGTATCTTTTGAACACTCTCTTTCTTATTGGTTTAAATCATTGTGGGTCTATACATTGATAATAGAACCCACAAAAGTGGTAAGACATACATTGATTCCATCCAATAAAAGAGCGAATGCTAGAAAGAGTGTTGAAAAGTGAGTGTTGTTAGCATTCCTCAAGGTATGGATACTAATTATAAATTGAGTCTATTAACACATTTAGATGAGAAAAATGAATTGATTCCCCAAAGTTAAAGAGTGTAATAAAAGGTTTACGGTGTAGATAATACGGACCCATAAACACAGTCATATTTCCTTTTAACTTTTTTGCGTGCATGGTATACACCTTTCCTATTACGGTTGCACCTGGCTCGATCATCCCTTTCTTCTTTGATAGATGGCACTCTATCTTTATATGTACAAGACGCTTCTAGATATAACAAATTTGTTTCCTTTCCATGTATTATCCTGAATGATTCATTCTATGTTTATCACAACCACTTTCTTAATTGGTTTTGAAGTATGCACCTTTTTACCTATATTTGGTGGGTTTTTTTGAGCCCAAATTTTAGTTGAATCTTACAAAGTCTTTCATTTGCTATCATTTTTACTCCTTCCCATTAAATTTCTTTATTAAACTGGTTTTGCGATATGACATTGATGTATAACTTGGCATACCTTGCATACTTCTGTTGTGACACACTATGCTTATGTCATCCCTTAGGCCAAACTTGAAGTGATTTATTTTCCATTTTTCATCTCGAGCTTATAGGATTTAGGTATATAAAAGGATCATCTCATTAAATTTAGCAGTAAATTCTGAAATTCTAGCATACGTGTTTTAATATGTTATGTACGATGTTGCAACGTTTATAATGTTCAGTTCAATGTTTCAACATCACGAGGTAAACAGAAATAAAAGTAAGAAAATAAAGGACAAGAAAGTAAAGAACACAATGAAATTGTTGACCCAGTTCGGTGACAAACACACCTACTCTGGGGGCTACCAAGCCAGGAAGGAAATCCACTAGTGTAGTCCTTATTCTATAGCTCTCAGCAAACTCCTCGTTTACACTAAAGACCTAGGACCTACTCGTATTGATTTGAACCTAGGAATTCCTAGATCTGAGATCACATCTCACTATCCTATAGTCAGTCACAACTCCTATGACCTATCAGACTAAAACACAAACTCAAAGATGAAGTTACCTTCAAACAAACAACTACAACCTTACTTCACAGCTTTGGCGTAGCACATATGAGTTTACAACTCAACACACAGTCCTAAACATGTATCACAAACGATACAATAAAGGCTCACAATAAGGTACTAAACTTGCATCAACATGATACAAAAATAGAACACATTTAGACTCAAAACCCTAAAAGCTAAAACTTTTTAGTATGACGGCTTGAATAGTTCATTAGGTCTTGAAGTCTCCCTTATATACTAAAGCAGCTCGGGTCAAATAATCTTGTTGGGCTTCAGAACAAAACAGATCGTCCAGCTGATCTGCAAAACAAGAATCATAAACAAATATGGAAAGTCCTAAAATGTCGGAACATCTTTAGGATCGTCCAAAACAACTTCAAATATTTCCTAAAATATAATCACAACTTTAGGAATATTCCACAACTGATTCTGTAAAGATATGCGCGTTGCTTGGTTAATAAGATAAGGAAATATTATTACCTTAAATAATATTAGGCGCGCGTACATATATGCATGAACTCAGGCACACCGAACCGTTCCATGATGTTGGAACATCATATCCAACATCTTACAGAGATGCCTAAACACATGTTGGATCATTGGTTCCAACAACACAAACAAGGATATTTGTTTTAGCAACAATGCAGCCAATACAAATACCCAACAAATTTTGACATTGGCACACTTCCTTGTGTTAGTTAGAGTAACTCATGTTATTTATGAACCCTAAGACTTACTAGAAAGTATTATTGAAAAATATTTTCTGAAAATGCTCCCAATAAAAGGTCTTGTGAGCATAAGTTATGCACGCCTTCATGCCCTCATGCCTCTACAACTCCTTTGAGCATATGGGTATCAAAAGTAATTTTTTTCTCTAGGATGCAAAGGGACACCTAAACGACTTCTTCATATGTTTTAACCACCCTTAAGATACCGAAGGGTTATTTCTTCCGTCAAGAGTTAGCGGTAACTTATAAAATTAATTGAAATCCCTATTTCCCACTTTCGGTGGGAGTGGTGGTTGTTGAGAGGATTTCAGTACCTGTTGTTGCATGATTTTTTTTTGTTCCTACATTGTTTGCATCATGAATTGTTTTGGTTGCTGAACAACCTGAGCCTATCGGTCATTGTCTATGTTTTTCCGCTTATTTACTAGGGGTTTGTCAGGTTGCCTTCGGTTGTCGACCATATCGTTCTTCATATCACACATAAATATTGAGTCAATCAAATTTACCATTTAATGAAATGATAACTAGAATATACATCGAAGAACTAAGGAACCATTGTCCATAAATTAATTCTACCTACCCATGCATGGTCTGAACTGACCTGCTATGATACAAAAATGTAACACTAAATAGTTTTCTAAAATAGCAATTAAGGTGTTATAACAACCATTTGCAGGTAAACACACCCCATTTGGTCCAACGCTCACTGGAAGTGCAAACAACCACCGTGAACCACTGCATTCAATACAACACCGACAATCACCTTCTGGTCAGGTACGATCAGTGGCGCCGTCTGTGGGAAATTACAAGCTTTCGTCGTTTTTTACATACAAAAAACCAAAGCTTTCACATATAAACCATGGCTGTCAACGGTGCACCACGTCTCCAAAGCATCGTTCAACGTCCAAACCAAGATGGACGAACGGCTTCCCCATCTCTTGTACATAGCCCTCGACGAGGAACCACTCGAACGAGTGTTCATGCCGAGATCCCGCTGCAGGAAAGACCAACCTTTGGCTCCTCGCGGCCCGATGAGATGGGCGATAGCACCGCGAATACGCAGATCAACCTCCTCCTCCGCACAGTCAAACATCAAATAACGTTGGCTGAGAGGCAAAGCAAGCGAATAGCTGAACTTGAGCAATAAAAAAGGCAGCTGATCCACATTCGTGATACTCCTTCCCCACCCCGTAGTAGAAGGGGAAGGAGTCCCCGCCGTTCCAGATCTAGGTCTCCTAGACGTTCCGTCAGAGTGAGATCTCCTAGCCGCGGGCAGCGGTCACCAAGGAGAAGGTCCCCAAGACGCTCTCCACCTATGCGATATCCTCCACGAAGACCCCCACCAAGCCAAAGCAGGCGCTCTTGGTTCTCCTCCTCTTCGTCAAGTTCTGACGACGAACGTGATGCTCCGAGGGGGACGTTACACACATGGGGTGACCTCTGCCACGAGTTCACCACTCATTTTACGGCTTCAAGGACCCAACCCAAGACTGTGGCGTCCCTTGAGGCCATTGTCCAAGGAAGAAGCAAACCTCTTCGAGACTACATCGAGAGGTTCAACAAAGAAGCGGTTCAGGTGCGAGGTGCTGATGAAAACTTGAAATAGTACCTAATCACCAAAGGTCTGCGCGAAGGCACAAACGTCAAGAAGGTTGTTTGCCTCGACCGCCCAGAAACCTATAATCAACTCCTCGCGATTGTGAAGACCTTCATTCGCTACGAGGAAGAGGTGTATGCTGATAGCCTCAACAAGGCCAGGAAGGAGGAGCCTGCTGCTGAATCCTCTAGAAAGCCCTTCCACGAAAAGAAGAAGGAAGGCAAAACTCCCCGCGAAGGGAAAGGACCAGGCGGTCGCTTCACGGAATATACTCCCTTATAAATGTCAAGGGAGAAAATTCTTGCTGAAATCTCCGTTGCGGAGCTGAAGGACGCTTGGGTCAAGCCCCCGAAAGCTCCTTCACAAGAGAAGAAAGGGGTCGACAAAACAAAATATTGCCGATTCCACAAATGCCACGGTCACACCACTGATGATTGCGTCCACATGAAAGATGCAATAGAAATGCTCGTACGAAGTGTACAACCACTAACTCTGCGCATGTCTCTGCATCTTGTCTCTACATCAAGACAAGAATAACAGTAATGTTCGCAGACGTTGTTTAATCACAAGTGAAATGGATTTTGAATTTGTTTTCATAGGACAATCAGCAAATCAGGCAAAAGATCAATGGTGAATCAAAGCTTCAGACAAGACAAGTTGATGTATCGGCTAGTTCTCAACGTCTCTCAAATCCTCTATAAATAGGGATGAAGACTTGAAGAATAAATGCAGAACAACACATATACAAGAAAAACGAATATCTGAGCCAAAACGTCGCAAGTTTAAACACATCTTCAACTTAGAGAATTCTTACAAAAGTTCATATCTTAGAATTCTTAAGTGTCTAGAAAAACAGAGTCTGTTCTGTTTTTATTGTTTTGTGAATACCTCTGATTATATATCAAGTATTCAAAACTCTTTTCAATTCTCTGTAATTGTTTAGTGAAGTCTCTTTCTTTTGTGATTGAGCATAGAAGTCTCTTTCTTTTGTGATTGAGCATAGAAGTCTCTTGGAGTTGTCCCTGAGCATTGAGAAGTCTCTTATTGTGTGTTTG
>Ga0315915_1002072_pt1 | contig 24983 bp, 11 predicted proteins | sample MpolbnodulesMG_FD_207738 | JGI IMG/M metagenome (GOLD analysis project Ga0315915, IMG submission 207738) | Medicago polymorpha root nodule microbial communities from Los Angeles, California, United States - branched nodules | ecosystem: Host-associated > Plants > Roots > Nodule | place: USA...
AAAACATTTTTTTTTATTTTATATATATATATATATATATATATATATATATATATATATATCGTGTTTGTAACATTTTTATGATATTGAAATTTTTTCTTATCTATTTGTTACATATGTTATTTGTATTTAATATTGAGGGCATTTTTTAAAAGAGAAGAGTCAGCCCAAAAGAGTTGAAAGAAGTTTTTTTTTTTTTTTGAAAGAAAAAGAGTTAAAAGAAGTTGTTTTCTTTATATATATAGTAAAGATATAGAAATTAAATCCTAAAAATAATGATCTAATTTAATTGTTTATAAATAATTTCAAGCCTGTAACAAAAAAAATAATATTTAGAGTGTTACTTTTCCCACCCTATGGTATTCTAGTGCGCCCTATTTTTTTCCAAAAATACCCCTAGTCTGGAATATATAATTCGAACACCTTCTGGAAAATGAATTCCAGACAAATTCGTGGATTTTAGAATTTAAACAACCTTGATGGATGTTGATGTTAATGTTGAATGGATGGATTCGAAATACATAATCCGGACACTTTTTACACTTTCCGGATTGTTTAATCCGAAATGTGTAAATCACCCCGTTGAAAGTCAACAAATGGGGTAGGAAATGATGCTTCCGGATTACATAATCCGGAGTAAAAACATTCTGGATTATGAAATCAGAACTACATCAGCACAAAGGCAGAAGCCATCTGTTTTGGCTGAGTCTCTGTTTTAGAGCATGTAGTCCAACATTTTGGCCTTTGACCAGTTGTTCAAACAGAAAATTCAACCTATAACATAACAATTAACGACACGATATAATTTTCAAACATTCAAACATTAACAAAACATAAAAAAAATTATTCAAGTGTTACATAATTAAAAAACATCCAAAATATTCAAATATAACATAACATGATTAAAAATTACAATCAGCCCCTTATAACTACACCCGTACTACCGCCACCAGCCCTGCCACCCTCAGTAGCTCCCCGACGACGATAAACCTTCCCATCATGCACCTCTTTCAACACATCCTCCAAATGTTGCCATTCCACAGACCCTCGCGGCACTAGACCACAAGACATCACATCATACACATGGTCTCTGATGCGACTCATCCTTCTGCTAAGTTGTAAGTATCCATGCTCTCCATCCTCCTAAGCAGCAAGCGCATCAAGGACCTCACGCTCTGGTGGCCTCGACACCGGTACCGGCATGTTAGGAAGAATCATGCGTGGATGAGAATGGTGATAAAACCACTTGATTTATCCATCTACTGCCTCTACACCATGAACTGCATGATGCCCCAACTGCTCAGGTGTCAGCGCATGATCAAGTGCATGCTGGAAGCGGTTTGTGATCTCCGCCAAATTAGTCACATGAGGTGCACTCTCAGCGGGATGTATCGGTATCGTTTGAACCATCCCAAACTGACGAAGCACCCGCTTCGACAGATATCTCATTATGCGGTCTCCATATCTAAGCCATCCATAGTAAAGGTTGACCCGCTCAAACGGACGTGCCTCAGGGTACTCTCCATATGGGGCCATGACAACGCCGCTCAGATCCAGCCTATCCAGATGGTTTCTGTAGTTGTCTGGTGTGCCCAAACTAGACAATCATACAAAAAGCATCGCGCGTGCATCCCGCTCCCGATAGGATGCCCAAACATCCTTGCTTCCCATACCTTGAAAGTGCTGATACACCCCAGCCTGCAACAATGACAACCATATATAAATATACAAACAAAAAAACACTTACATTTAAAAAAATAAAACATAATTTTTAATTTATACCTGCAACAAAGTCAGGTATCCTGACACCTGACCACAGTTCCAACGTGCAACCTTGGTAAGCTCCCTATACAAGTGAGTTGGTGTCGCAACTCCCCATGAATAATCAGCAACAACATCAAGGTCTCTAAGGTACCTTAGGTAGACAACATCCACATCATTTTGGCTCTTGCCAGTGAAGAGCATGATCCCCATCAAGTATAACAAATATATGCGGACAGCCTGGTCCCGCATCCTTCGCACCTCTTGAGTCACACCATGCTCAGTCTCCAACGCCAACTGCTCCAACATACGCTCTTTGAAAATCCTCCTCAAGTAGCCAAATCGACAATGTGCACCTTTTGTACAAGTCACCTCAACATGAGCTTCACCCGGATAAGACCCCAAGTGCGTCACCATCCACTCCACCACGTCGTCCCATGTGATAGTCTCGTGGGATAGAAACATGCCATCAATGGGGAGATGTAGCAAACAGGACACATCATCAAGTGTTACTGTCATCTCCCAAACGGAAGGTGGAAACTCGAAGTCTCCTCGTGCCACCTCTCCACAAAAGCACAAATAAGACTGTGGTCAATCATGTTGTAGCTAGTATCCTGAAGCCAACCAAGATCGGAGCGCTGCAATCTGTCACGCTACCACCATGCAGCCACGATCGGGGTGGTTTGTTTATCATGCATCACCTCTTTCTTCTTTTCGTTGTTGATGCATTTTAAATTGCCACGCCACTGCAAATAATAAAAAAAACAATACTTAAACATCAGTTTACACTCATGGTTTCACAAATAGAACAATTCAACAATTTATTTAAATAACATTAATAAACATCAGTTTCACGAATATAAACATCATTTTCACAAAGATTAACAACATATTATAGTAAGTTTAACATTAATAAATACATCGCCCTCAGACGCCTTCTTAGCCACGTGCACATGGTACCTCTACAACAAGCTAGTGTCGTGTGGGCCACTGGGACAGTCATCAAGAGGCTCAGGGTCCACCACACGCTTCTTCCTCGTCCGCCTTTGTTGCGGCCCGGCGTCTTCCATATCATCCTTCATTGCCTCAAGCTCCTCCTAAAACTCCTCCTCCTCCATTTGTTGTTGTTAATGCATGTCCATATCATCATACTCTTGCTCATGCACTGGTTCCTGCTGAGGCTCGACATCAGCACGACGTCCCCTAGCAACTCGACGCCTCAGAAGAACAACACCTTCCTCCTCCATCCGTTGGAGACACTCTCTCATATGGGAAGCATGCCCTGCCACCCTTACGTGCTAAGTATAGGAGGAACCTTCTGTAACATGCACAAAACACTGTACAAAACAACATATCAAAAACCATTTTGGGTGTTTCCGGATTTTATTTTCCGGATTGCAATAATACAGTCTAAAAAACGAAATTCGGAACGCTTCAGTGCAGAAGAAAAAAAAAGGGAAAATTAACTTGCATGCATAGAGAAATCTAACTAACCTTCCATTGGATGTTTATCAAGGGTTGAAATGCGGTTATTTTGAGCAAGAAAACACCAATTTTGGTTGGATTTTTGTAGTTCAGAATTTGGGATAAAAGGGTGAGAGAGAAAGTAAAAAGTGAAACTGTAAAATTGGGGGTGAACTTCCTTTTATACTTCGAAGCTGTCCGGAATATGTAATCTGGACAAGGTTTGAAGTTTCTTGATTTTGTTTTCCGAAGGGCTTTTTCATAACTTATGCAGGGCGCGTGAGAAGGGCATAGGGTGAGAAAAGTAACACTCTAATATTTAAGCTAAGTAAAGGCCCAAATGGGGCTGACTCATAGCAAAGACCAAGTCATGGGTCCATCGTAAACAACAAGACTCTTCCCCTAATCACTCAATGAGTGACTTTTGTATTAAAATGCTTGTAGATACCTCCACTAACTCACCAAAAATAATTCTTCATCGTTGAAAATAATTCTTCATCGTTAACAGCCTACTATGTTCCTTATCTAGGTTTACTTTGGATTATTGACATTACCAAGAGAATGAGGCCCTAAGCCATACATACGAGTGACAGAAAACCCTTAGCTCTTTCATATTAATTTCCAAGATCGAACCTAGAACCTCCTTCAAACTCCTTTAGATTTTTAACTTCAACTTGTGAGCTATAGTTCAGTTACATTAAAAAAAAAACTCATGTTGCTTGAGAATCAAGGCAAAAGAGTTTATAATCAATCACTTTTGTCAATTCACTATGTCACGTTTCATCTAAGGATAAAACGTATAGGGTTTGCACAGGACTTAAAGCAAACAATGTATAATACATCAAACTTAAGGTCAAAATATCAACATTTCAAATTTCTGATAAAAACTGATTAAATCAAATAACATGTTTATTTCTGATAAAAACTTAATGAAAACTTTTAAAAATTTGGAATAATAAATAAATAAAGTCGCATTGAAAAAAAATATTTTAAACTTTAAGTCATTTTACAGTATCAATGAAATGTATAATTAATGAACGATAAGTATATGAAAGAACTTGTAATTCTCTTTTGTATAAATAATTGTCCATATTTCTCAAGATGTAAGGAACTATCTAAGTGACTTATAATTTAGGATGAAGATAAAAATTCAATGCAACATTTCCCACTCGTGAGATTCATTTAACATACTTCAAGGGTAATTTTCAATTCTTAACTTTTTTTCTTTTTTTGAATGATAAAGTTAGCATACCAATTGTCATGTTGGTATTTCCTCTTTTGTTAGGATTCAAATTATGGACTTTTAACTACTTTAATCCCTTAATTCAATCAAGTGAGCTATGGACCCCTTCAATTATTAACTATCACAACACACTCTTTTAAACCTCCAAATAACTATCACATCACACTCTTTTAAACCTCCAAAGGGAGCAACCAGCACTTGTCAGTTTTTTTTATAGTTAAATGGGCGGTCAAACTTAAATTGTAAGGTAAAAAAATCCCATTCAATTGAATATACATAAAAAAGAAGATAAACCATCAATCAAACTTGTTTTTACCATCCATATTGATCCCGTCCTTCTACTTGTTACAAAGGTTAACAAGCCTCATAGACTTTATTTAGATTGACGTAACATAGCAGAACAAAACAAAATGGAACATTTGGAATGAAGTGAAACAAAACGAAATAGAATAAATATTTTATTCTTTTGTTTGAGTATTTTATGACTAAAGGGTACATATTTCCCATTCCATTATTTTAACAATGATTAAAATGAAACAATTTATGATATTTTTTATTATATTATTATTATTTTTACAAAAATAAACGATGTTCATTCATTCAAATTGATAGAGTACATAAATACAATACAAATTCAAAGTTGCTAAAAACAAAAAGGATGAACATGCAAACAAACGCACAACATCCATGTTAATAGCATAAATCGGCAAAGTATATATGCCTACAAATACGACTATATTCAAGCCACCGAAATACTCATGTTTTCAGATTCGCAACGTTGACGACGCAAAAGTCATTGATTAAATCTGCACTCGATCAAAGCTAATCTTTCAACCTGAATCAAATAAACATCGTACTAAGACGGAAAATAAAAACACACTGCACAAAGATGTGAAATCAAAATAAACAAAGTCGTGCTAGACGACGAAATCACAAAAACAAACGAAATAAAACTGAAAATATGTGAAAATCACTTATTTAACTAAAGAGAAAGAAAAACAATTTGGAGCAGTGATTTCAGGTCAAAATTGACCCTAAATTACCTCTCTTTAGTTGATCAAAAAGAAGAAAAGTTGTTACGGTAGGGTTTGAGAAAGGAGAGAGAGAGAGAGATTTTTATTTTATTATTATCTGTATATAACTACTAGCGTTTAGACGGACACTTCGTATTTGTCTGTTTGCTCTTTTTTTATTGCGTTAATGCGTATAAGTTACAAACAATAATAGTTTTTATAATATTTTTTTTGGAGAAAGTAGTTCAGATAAAAAAAAATTGTTTTTGATTAAAATCATAGGTATAACTATTGCAATTTCATATTATAACAATCTAAATTATTATTTTCAATGACACAAACTATATAAGAAATATAATATAAATTTTTATCTTTTTAAATGACATCAACAATATAACATTTTTGTAGGCAAATTTGTTCAAGGGTGTAACTGTCAAGAGTCACACATCGGATAGGAGATGACCTGATACTGTGTTTATAAGTGGGGGAAATCCTCACCTCACAAGCGGTTTTGTGGGGTTGTGGTAAACCCAACCACCATTTCTAAGATGATCTTAAAGCTTGTCGAATTCAAAGGCCGCCTAAACCTATTCACGCCCTAAGCCCAAAGAGTGCTGGGCGTGAGGGGGTGAAAAATCCAAATCTCACGTCGGCTAGATAAGACTCTTGAGAAGAGTATATAAAGAGGAGACAATTTTCACCTTACAAGCCGGTTTTGTGGGTTGTGTCAGGCTCAACCACCATTTCTAAGAATAACTGAAAGTGAAAAGCCAATCCAAAATCATGTATTCCCTTTATACATTGTACTAACACATATAACACAAAAAGAACCTAGAAGAGTTACAAGCACTGAGAAATAGAAGAATAAACAAGAAGGAAAAGGGACAAAGAATTGTTTCACCGATGAAATAAAAAATAGGATTAATTATATTTTTAGTCTTTATAAATATGTCAATTTTTCGTTTTAGTCTCTTTAGTTTTTTTTCCCGGTTTTTAGTCTATATAAAATTTTCAATCACCACTTTTGATCCTTTTTTAAGTCAACTAATGTGTAGCCTTTGTATTTTTTAATGAAATTGCGAAGAAATGTGTATAATATTGTAAAAATATCTCAAAAAAAATTAGAATTTAAAAAAAAAAAGAATTAAATATGAATTTTGAACCGTAAAAAATATAAAATTTCATATTTAATTCGTGTTTTGTTAAAAAATTCTTTTTTTTTTGGAAAGATTCTTATAATATTATAAACTTTTCAACAATTTTTTTTCAAAAAAATATGAATTCTACAAATAATTTTACTTAAGGAGGGATCAAAGGTGAAAATGAAAAACATTTAGGGGACTAAAAGTTTAAGAATCTTTTTAAAGATACTAAAACAAAGAGTTGATATATTTACAGGGAACAAAAACATATTTAACCATAAAAAATATGGATAAAAGATTAATTCTTTAATTAAAATTCTCCATTATATTGTGTACATCCCAAATTGGAAGAAAGAAAAATAGAAGGAGATAATGATATGTGATGGAATAGGTTCCATTGTATTCCATGCCATTCTATTCATTCTTTACATTTCAAACAATGGAGCATGCACTCCGATCCATTCCATCAATTCAAACAAAGTCTTGCAACTGATTTAATTATAACCCAATCTTACAAAACTGATTTGTAAGATGAAGATTATCCTCACTTATAAATATATGTTCAAGTCATATCTCTCTCAACGCATGACTCTATCTGAAGCACGACTAAAGCGGCCAGATAACAGAAATATAAGGTTCAACGAATTTTGAATTGACTCTGATATCATCTTATAATTTGGATTGAGTCTAGCTCAATCTTAAAAAACTGATTTATAAGCCGCAGACTCCCTCCCATGTAAACATAAATAAATTAAAATATATCTCGTGAGATTCTTAACATAATCTTATATTTGATTTGATAGGAGGAAGTTTCAAATGATGACAAGTATTATAATTGTTGAGAAAGATGATTCTGGAGAAGTCGACAAGAAAGAAGAAACTTGAGAAGAATCAAATAATAAAAATCTCAAGAAAATAAACAATAGAGAGTACTGTAGTTTTGCAATACAGAGAATACAATGGTAGTTCAATTTAAGAAGAATGAGAAGACTGTGAAGGTGGCCCCACCAAAAAATACGATGAGAAGAATTCTAAGGAAAAAAAAGGGAAATACATTAATTAGTTAAGAGCCAGATTTAAAGATTTAGAATTCAAATGAGGTGTTTATAGTTTGTTTTTTTTCTTCTTTCTTTCTAAAAACTATAAATGTCCACATATATCAAAGGAAGGAGTAGTATAAGAAAATACCTAAATATACATGTTTATGAGAAATAATAACTAGTTGTTATGAGTTTGTTAAGTTTTTTTAATGTTTGTTTTGTTTTTAAATTGGATTAATTAAGTACATGCTTCCTATAAATATTTAAAATTTTGTTTTCAGTTGCTGAAAAAAAAATCGTATTTTTAGTTTTTATAAAAAATTTCATCAATATATTTAGTCATATAAAACTTTTCATGAGCATTTTTAGTCTTTAAAATAATTATTTTAGCTGAAATGAAAATAAGGAGTAGGTGGGATCCACTTTATATTCTTTTTACTTTTTAGCATTAGAGAAAAAAATGATACTTGATCTGGTCGGAGAGAACGGAGAGTGACAACGACGACAGAGAATGTTCCGTGTGACGGTAACGGCTTCCGGCACGGTGACGATGAGTTTTCGCGGTGGAACGAACGGTGTCTGCATGCACGTTAGCACTTCGACGCTCAAGTCAATAATGAAACTGAGAAAGAGTGTGTAAGAAGTGTTGTGAAAAGTGATGTGTACCTTGAGGGTGAAGCAAGTTCATCCTTATATAGGCGCGCGTTGACCATAACCGTCTCCGGATTATGCAGCGTATGATTGGGACGGAGCCTGCATGATTGGGACGGAGCAGGACACATGTAGGGTGATCCCTGCGCGAAGGCGCACTCCTGTGTGGTATGGTGCACGCGAGCTGGCGTGCTCTCTTAAGTGCAAAGTCTTAAGACAATGTAGGTCCGGCCACATGTCATCATGCGATTGATCTTCTGACCGGTCCGAAACAATACATGTTCTTAAACTTGAGTTGGTATAATGTGTCCCACTCAAACCAACTTATGAACAATGTTTGAGTATAGCATTGGAGATTCTTTAAAGAACACTTTACTTTACCAATACACCGTTAGAGATCGGATCTAGATTTATAAATTCAACATTCCAAATTAAGCAAACTTATAAAATATCTTGCAATTAATCCCAAATATCTAACCTTTCTTACTAGATTTTTATATTGAATACAATTCATTCTTTCGGGTAAAAAAAGTATCATTCTTTATAAAAAATTTAGACAAATTTATTTTCAAGGTTAGACTTGAGTTTTCCCAATATAACACAGCCACATTGTTAGACAATTAAACCTACAATTTAAATGATAAGGGCTACTAATGCACCATTTTCACAACTGGCAGTCCATCCCAGAACCCATTCATCATTGGCTCTGGTTTGTTTTAACTAATTTTACTGCTGCTTCATAGCCTTCTAGGTGTACCCTTATGATTCATGTGCAGTATAATTAGTGAGAATTGATTTCTTGTATCTTGGAGCAATATGTGCTATAATATCATTAGCACCAAAAAATCTAACACAATTTTAGCTCAATAGTGTATTAGACGCCTCTCATTTAATACTGATAAGTCATTTTTGTTTGTTGTCACGTATTTCATCGTTAATGGTTATCTATACTTTTCTTCCAATTCTCTCTGGTGGAGTTGTGAGGAACCCAGTACCCTGGGTTAGAGGGAATTCTATCCACCATTAATAATTTAGCGATGTTATTGGTATTAATTGATCAATTCTCAGGGCATATAAAGATCTCAGGAATGAAAATATATCTGTCACCAGATCATAGGACATTATTTTAGCCGATCCACATGAATTTTCTCGTCTAAATCATCCATCATACTCTGCATTGAGTGTGTCATTAATTTTCAAACAAACTTCTCAATCATAGAAATTCAATTTGAGTTTCTTTTTTGTTATCCTTCCCGGTATTTGAATCCCTAAGAGCCATATAAAAGTTATTTACTGGATGTGAAACACAAACACACATGCTAGGATGCAGAAGTGACACTAACACCTAAATGTCAATAACAATTTAAAAAAATGGAAGTGATTGAACCTATTCGCACGTGGGAATGATACATGTCGAATCCGAATATGTTGTCAATTTAAAGTGTCGTGTTATATTGGTTACTAATTAATAATCATGTGAGATCAAGGAATTTTTTTAACTGCGGGTGTTGTGTAGCAAACAAATTTGAGGTTGAATGTCTCACATTACTTAAAAAAGTGGAGGTTGAACACTTTATGGTGAAATAACCCATAAATTCAATGTCTTAATGTTTTAAGTTAAGACATGGTCTCCAACCACTTGTGTGGTTAGTATTAGAGCCGATGGTTCAACAAAAGATTTGATCGGCTCCTTGGGTCGAAAGTCATCCTAACAATGATGGTCAAACGACATGTCTCATTGATGTGATGGGTGTCAACGACTGTGCAAATAAGTATATGTGGACGAAGAACTTTCGCTTTACAAGGAACATAATGAATTAATGACATTGATCACTTTATAAGTGAGAAGACCCATAAAATCAATACCTTAAGGTTTTGGATAAAAATATGACGTATGACTCACTTCTGTAGTTGCTCCTACCTCAATGTGGATGATCATCCAAACTACCCTCACAACCCAACAACTAGGAAGTTCCACGCTTTGGACATTCGACACTTCTAATAAAAGATATGTATTGTATCTGGCACAACACACCAATACATGTGAATACATTCAAACAATTTACCCTGTCAAATTTATGATAATTGTCAATATGTCGGTGTCATTTTCGTGTATGTGGTGCTTCATATGTAGTTTACACATGCCACTTTACCAGAATATGAAGTGTACTAAACACCGATGAGAACAAAGTGATCACTAACATGCATGCATATGCAAGGAGAAGATGGCTATAGTATTTCTATCTAAGATGAGATAATAAAGAAGCGTACGTGTATCAAAACAATAATAATAAATGGATATAGAAACGATAGGTGGAGAAAGTCAAGATAGTTACCAAGTGTCTGCCTTATTTGTTTGATCAATTGCTAGCCCTGCATTAGAACATCAAGATCAGACCAACTTGTTGGGTTTGTGGCTCACCTATTTGTTTCAATTTTGGATTCCACACCACATATAAGGCAACTGTACATTTTGTACTAAATGGTAGTCAGATTAAGTGCTTGGACCAAAGTGATTCATTTAATCATTTACAACAAAAGTGCTTATATGTGTATTTTAAGCAAGTCTTTCTCAAAAGTGCTTGGACCAAAGTGATTCATCACTTACATTGAAATTGCTTGGACCAAAGTGATTCATCACTTACAGTGAAATCGATGTTTAAATATAAAATTCATTACAATACAAATTTATCAAAGATAATTACATTTTTCAGACACAATCATTTTTCACACCCTCCCCTCCCCTGTTATCACATAAAAATGTCATGTTTGTATGCTTATCTTTCGTTTTTAGTATTTAATGAAGTGCGTGTTTGATGTAACTCGTGTAAAATTCCAGAGGCTCACCGTGATTTTGGGCAATCCACCACAATATCTAATAGACACTTCATTTGCGAGTTTAGAGGAGAATAGAGGGGATAACTTTGTGTAAAATGAAGGAGGAAAAGAAAATGGAAGAAATGATAGTCTCCCAACTATTGAATAAGGGGTTTGTTTTTCTTCATAATACAAAACTCCCTTAAATTGAAGAAACTCGAAAAATTGTATTAGAGAAGGACTTTAGAAGATTTAAATAAAAGAGATTGTTAGTTATCGCAAGAGATAACATATCAAACATTTCACGAATGATCGTTTTACACTTAATATATTTTCTTAATGCCATACAATGGCCTCCCTTGTTTTCCTGCAGGAACAAATTTACATGGCTATAACCTTGTTGTGATCTCTTCGAGACATATTTTCTCGAGAGCAATAACAATGGTCCTAAATAAATTCTTTAAATTCAATCTTTGTTGTTGTAAAATTCTTAAATTAAAAATATATTAATGATAAATGTTCATTTATCATTATCTATCAAATTATTCATTAAAAAAATGTTGAAAATTTCACTAATTTTCTCTCTACTCTCCTCCCCTTTCAAACTCCCAAACAAAGTCTCCGAGGTGAGACTTGTCATGTTGAGGAAGGGTGACAAAAATGTACCATACAAATTATAATAACAAAAATAAGTTAGAATTAGTGGCTCTACAAGCTTGTTTGGAAACTATATTGATAGTTTTCTGACTCAGGTTCTTTTAGGCTTTGTTGGTGGGCTTCTCCATCTTACCGGAAGTTGAGTGATGGTTGCGTCTGATCGTTTGAAGCATCAAATCATTGTCGGCTGCTTTATTGATCCTTGTTGGTGGTGTCGCGGTTTGTTGTGTTGTAGTTTTTTCGCCGGGTATTTTAGGGGCTTTTATTTTTCTTATTGGTGTAATACTTGAGATTTAATCCCCTATATATATAATATATATTTTGCCATTAAAAAAAAAACTGTGACTTTATACATTCTAATATAATTCCTTCATTTACAACAACTTTTTAGTTGAATATAATTTTGGAGTACGTGTACTGCATAGTAGACTTCACATGCTTGGACACAATGACTATTGGCCAATCTCGGGCACTTTGTTTTAATTCTTTTGCAACGTAGTAGTACTTTTCTACTAAGAATTTTTTCCCCACTAGATAACTATCTCTAACCTACCATGCCCTAAAGTAAACTCACAAGGCCGGACAATCTTATTATTCATAAAGTGTTTTTTTAAGGGGAATATTGAAAAAATGTTAGTAGTAAATGATAATTGTTGCTGTCTATCATTTATTAGAAAAATACAAAAATAAACAATAAACACACACACTCCTCAGGTTACTAATTAATATCTATATATAGCCCCAGAGTTGAAGTCATAATTATCAATTCTGTTGTGCCTAAAATCACCACCTTCTTTAAAATGTCTGGAACAACAACAATTGCAAAAACAAGGACAGAGTTGTTTCGAACTCGTCTTGGTTCTGCTCTAAGAACAACCTTAGCATGCAGCATAGTTGGTTGCACTGCCCTATATAGCCCTCAACCTATAAAGGGTTACATTAAATTTCCATCTATTTCTTATGTGACAACAATTCTCATAGTGTTGTCCGATGGAACACTTGGCGACGCCGTTAGAGGTTGCTGGCATGTTCTATTGGCAACCATTCAGGTTATGATTTTTTCTCTGCTTAGCTTGCAAGTTATAAGACCCGATAATTTCGGTAACTGTATGGCTGCGCTGGCCGTGGCTACCGGTGCATTTGTGGTGGCGCTGCCCAAATCGACACACTTGTTGACTAAAAGGATTGCATATGGACAGCTTGTGATAGTATATGTGAGCACAGTTATACATGGTGCTCAAGAAGGAGTGGCTACGCATTCAATTCATGTGGCTTGTTCCACTGCACTTGGAGCTATAGCTTCTGTTCTGGCCATGTTGCTGCCCCTGCCCTATCCTCGGTTTGCTTACAATGAGGTAACTTAAACTTTTTTTTTTATTTTTAATATTATAATCATGCTAGATATTTAGAACATGTTTTTTGTTTTTTTTTGGTCGAAAAGTTGCTTCTTTTTGTTTTTAAATATGATAAATAATGTATTCACAAACATGGAGGATGAATAATGTATTCACAATTTGGAATAAACAGGATATTCATTTCTCTTTAGAAAAATAGATGCGGATGTAGATGCAATTGAATGATTTTAGGTTCAATTTAACGTACATACACCTTCCATAATTTTTGTAAAATATAAAATTAACCAATTCAATCATTAAAATGAATGTTTGAGTACAACTTTAATTTTTTTCCATCTGTTTGTACAAACTATATAAAATGAGAAGCTATTTTTAGTAAATTCTCCATAAGATCATTTTTTATTTGATAAACAAACACAAAATAACTTCTATTTTTTATTTTTTTTAAATTATTGAGTATAAAAACCTTTTTTTTTGTCTTGAAATTGTTAGAATAATGTAGAAAAGATTTACAAAACAATCAACACAAACAAATAATACGTAGTAATTCTTGTTAAAAAAACAATAAATACTTGATAATTGTTAACAAATTGTTAAGCTAAATGCGTCTTTAGCGAAACAACTATTTTTTTTTACATGATTTAACGAAACGACTCTGCCTACATGTTGGTAACTATGAGTCATACCCAATCAAATTAATTGATAGTCAGATTTAACAATTAAATATTTTTCAAATTATTGCTATTGTTATGATCGGTATATATATATAATACTGTCAACAAAATAATCTATATCTATATACAAGTAATTTTTTATTTTGACGATATATAATTAATCTTTATGACACTTTCAAAATGTGAGAATAATAACATATTTGGTATAATATAGTTCCAAACCTCCAGGAATCGATTGGGGATCCAATCAACATCTTTATGATTGAGAAGAGAATACATGATGAAAGTTGCAAGCTGTATTGTGTTCTGATGTCACTATGCATTTGTCACTTGGCTCAATTTAACGTACATATACACCTTCAATAATTTTTGTAAAATATAAAATTAACCAATTTAATCGTTAAAATGAATGTCTGAATACATATAATCATTAACAAAATATATAATCCAACGTTTGAATTGACATATTTTATAAAAAAATATATATATTTAAAAACGGTAAATCTGGAATTTGGATGGATCCAGTCCAAACTCATATGTCTGCGTAACCAATAAAGCATTTTCATTTTCATAAGACAGACAGTGCAAGCCAATCTGTCTCCAAGTGTTTGTGTATATTTGCATTAAGAGAAAGACATTTGGTTCATTCTCCCATCATTTAGCATAATAATTCGTAATAAGAAACAAATTAATGAACGGATGAAAAATAATCCAACTGATGTCAATTTGTTTCTCTGATCTCATCGATGCACCATGTATAATTTGATGCAAGTAAGAAAATTCTTTGTTTTTTTGACTGGAAAGTAAGAAAAAAATCTTAACATGTTACTATCACAACCAAATTATATTATATTAGGCATTGACATTTGACAAGCGAAATTTTTCTTAAAATAATTTCTGATATTTGTAAATTACCGCATATAGTATTACAGAAGTTCTCTTTCAACAATATTTTAAACAACTTTCTAAAATCATGATTTTTATCTTAATCAAAAAAATCATGATTTTATCATATTTTATTTATAGATTTAATCTGAGAAAGTAGGATACAACTTAAAAAAATTACATGTGTACTGCATCAAATTACCTCACTACCCTCCACTTCAATGATACGACGTGGAAAAAAATAGTTGATTCTTATTGAATGTTAGTGTTATAACAATTGTGTTTTGCGTCAAATTAGTTTACATTTACAAAATATATCCATTAAATGTATAAATTTATTTTACCCATACATCCAATAATGTGTTGTTACGTCATTTAATTTGTTCAAACACATGAGTTGTCATATTTGTTAACCAATGTGAAAACACAATGCATTTGTAACTAAAGCCAAGATATTAAAAACACACTTTGCACATTGTCTTACTTTCAGGCAAGGAAGTTCAACCAACTATACATTGAGAATACATCTGAGAGATTAAATTGCAATATAGAGGCTATCTCAGCCTCAGACAACTCAACTGCTGTTGGTTTTATAACTAAAGCCAAGTACCTCTCCACAACAGGAGCCAAGCTTCTCCATAGTATCACAACTACACTGGTAAGTTAAACAAAGCCTAAATCATGGCATTCAAGTTCAACATTGAAGTAGCTTCAGTATTAAATTTCCTAGCAGTTGCGAATAAACTAATAAGTTATATATTTTTTTTAAACAAACAGGATGGCATGCATTGGGAGAGACCTCAAACAATAATTTCCAACTCTTGTTGCATTGACCCAGAAGAGAAACTGCAAGATTTGGAAATACCAATAAGAGGGATGGACATTGCTCTATCGAGTGGCATGTCTTTTCCTGTTGGTGTTATTGATGAGGAGCTAAGAGGTGTTCTGTTCAATTGCAGAGAACAAATCAGCCAAACATTAGACCAGCAAGCTAAATGCTTTGTTCCTTTTGATACAACCACAACTCAAGAAATGAAACAAGACATTTTCAACAAAAACCCATCCATAGCCTACAAAGATCTCCCAACATCATTCTTTTTATACTGCTTGCAACTTCTCCGCGATGACTTGTCCATTTCAAAGAAAACTGACCATGTGCAGAAAAAAACTCAGAAAAATGACGATTCCCAATGTAGCTCCAACAAGCTCAGAGAGCGTTTGATGAACTTGATTCCCAGCAACCAAAGCTTGATCTTTGCATTTAAGTCCTCTCTGTCATTAGGCTTTGCAGTGTTCTTTGGTTTGATATATGATAGGGATAATGCATATTGGGCGGGACTCACAATTGCAATTAGTTTCGTGACTGGACGACAACCAACATTCTCAGTTGCAAACGCACGAGGAACAGGAACAGCTATGGGATCAATATACGGGATCATATGTAGCTTCATTTTCCAAAGATTTGTGGATTTAAGGTTCTTAGCTCTTATACCATGGGTCATTTTCTCTTCTTTTCTCAGGCAAAGTAGATTGTATGGGGAATCTGGGGCAATTTCGACAGTTATAGGGGCCTTGTTGATCCTTGGTAGGAAGAATTATAGTACCCCGACGCAATTTGGAGTTGCTAGAATGGCAGAGGCTACAATAGGACTTACTTGCTTCATCATAATAGAGATTATATTAAGCCCCTCAAGAGCTGCAACTCTAGCAAAATCAGAACTTTCTCAAACCTTCAGAACACTCCAAGATTGCATTAAGCATATTGCCATGATTACCACAAACGAAAGAGATACGCTGTCTTCAAGTTATCAAGCACTGAGAGAAGAGCACAAGAAGCTTAAATCTCTTGTGTGTCGATTAAGAGAATTTACAGCAGAAGCTGAAATGGAGCCAAATTTCTGGTTCGTACCATTTCATACTACCTGCTACAGCAATATGCTGGGATCTCTATCAAGGATGGTAGATCTCTTGCTTTTTGTGGCATACTCAATGGAGCATGGCTCACAATTGGCACAAAAAGATGGAGTAATTTGGATGGACATTCAAGGTCGAGGGAATGAGAATGTGAAGATTTTTAAGAACAAAGTTGCCCCAATATTGAAAAGCTTGGAAGAAATAACAAGGACTAAGTCTATCAAGAAACTTGAAAACGAGTTGGAGAGCAAAAATGTTCCTCACGATCTCGAGTCACAAGAATATCTCAATGCAGACACATTTGGGATCTTGAACAGAGATAAGGAGGTTGATAGCATTACAAACTCTTTCCTCCAACATCTAGAGGAAATTGCTGGCAAAACTCTTACCAACAAAGATGAGGAGATGCTTAAAATTCAGATGCTTTTTCATTACAGCTGCTTCGGATTCTGCACCAGTAGCTTGATGAGAGAAATAACCAAGATTGAGAGTGAAATAAAAGAACTACTTATATGGGAGAACCCCGCAAGTCAAACAAACTTCAAAGAAATTCACTCTAAAATCAATGCTCTGCAAACATAGTAAATCTAGCACTAGACTCAAAAATGACTCAAATAAGAGGCTTAGATTTATGAGTTGACCAATTACATGTACATTGTATCTTATATTTTTTTTTTATCAGAGGTAGTATCTTATATAAAATCATCCAATTGAAAAGACAAAGTGATCCAACTCTAAAATCTAACTTTTGAAGCATCCAAAAATGAAAAATCAATACTTGATGTGGTATCAACCAATTCTTGAGGAAATAAATTACCTTATTCTTCAATGCACGTCAAGAAGCATCCATGACAAAGGCAAACATATTAATGATATCTTAGCCTGAACTAACAAAGAAAAAAGATACTACAATACTATATTGCTCACATCATGATTGCACAAGATATTATAGCACATCATCTAGTAAACTTACTAACCTTAATTCATTCTTTACATTAGCTTATTTATGAAAGTTCCAGGACCACAAATCTTATCTCACGCATACAACAAACAGCAATCAAGTCTTATCTCACTAAGTGAGGTTAGCTACATGAATCAAACTACAACATGATGTTCCATCATATATCATATCTCTAACCAACTCATTAATCTCTAAATTTCTCTTGTAGTTTTTTTTAGGTCTTCCTCGACCTCTAATGATCTAACTATCCTCCATATAATCTACTCTCTTTACTACAAAATCAATAGGTTTATCTCTACATGCCCAAACCACCTAATCCGAGTTTCCAGCATCTTTTCTTTGATAGGTGTTTACCCCCAACTCTCTCTAATATTGTCATTTCTAATTATTTTTTGTCTGGTTTTACCACACATCCAACACATCAACATCTTCATCTTTGCTACACCTATTCTTTACCGCCTAATAATTCATTTCATACAACATCGCCAGTCTTAAGCACACAAAAACATAAGCATAACAAAAATAAAAATGGTGTGCTCTTTTGATGTTAATAAAAGTTTTAGTACCAAGCTAACATTAATATTCCCAAAATGAGGTTCATAATTATATCACTTAGAATTCCATTTGTAAAGCATCTCAGTCTACAACATAAAAAAAATTACATCTTGAACTTCAAAACTCTCCTAGTTTCCTTCATACTTTGGGTCAGCCACGACATAGTGATATGCTATCACCAGCACAAAGATGAAGACGCCGAGAAAATTGGCAAAGAAACCCAGATCATTATCATCAATCATCTGTAACATCATAGTAAAAAAAATATTCGTGAGTGACCTGGTTTGTGATATCGCAAAATAGATTTACATCATGAAAATCAATCTTTTTTTTTTGGCTCTGCCATGACAATCAAGCATATCATCAAGACCACAAATTCAAATGTGCAACAAAAAGGGTAAAAGAACCAACTAGCTAAACTTCTTATCATAATCTAAAATTGTGAACTGAGAAGCTATAAGCCCAGATCATGATTATGAACCCTGATCACAATTGTTATAGTAATATAGGCCCTGTTTCGAAAAAAAACTTAATTTGCAGCATATAGCACGCTTATCACGTAAAACCTATTTCTGTAACAAAAGATTAAATAATGTTAAATTGTTTTCCTATGAGCTAGAAGCTGTTTTTATAAACTATCTTGGAGAACTTATGAAAATAAGATGAAAACAGCTTATGAACATCTCGATCTCATAAGCTATTTTCATAAATTCTACCAAACAGTTTCACAAGTGCTCATGCCAGTAGATAAACTCAAACACATCAATCCAATCAGGCTCACAACATGTTAAAGGATTTCAAAATCTCTGCAATCAAATCATGATTGCATTTGCATTTACAGTTGCATATCCGACATTTTTCCACAATTTTTAACCTGGCTATCAATTGTAACATTTATTTTCTCACAATCATATATACAAAAGTTCTTGTTCCTAATCAAATCTTAAATCCTTTACAACTTAAAATCAAAACAGATCGTTAAGAAGTGTAATCAGAATCAACAATTTCATTACGATCCGAATTATCTGAAAAATTAAGGAATTAATATATAAAAAAACACAATAGAAACGAAAATCCCCGATCTGAAAACACGTAAATCATATCAAGTAAAAAAAGTGTCGCATCTGTAAGAATAAGTGTCGGCATAGTGAATTTGACATGTAGAACAAAATTGAAAACGGAAATTGGGGAACGATCTGGTACATGAGAGAAAGATATTCATCAGAATTAAGAATTGAGAAGAAGGCTATTATACCTTGAAAACGCGGTGGAAATGGGTGTTTCTTCTCCGGCGAGTGTTGTTGTCGTGCTTCTTAGGTCTCGTTTTGTGTTAACTTACAAAACTCTGATGCAAATAACTAGCCCAAGAGTCTAGTCTTCATTTGGTTTGACCATTTTGCCCATCACAAATTCATAATTTACAAACGACTAATACCTCAAGTTCATCCTTGAATTTTAAAAAATTGGCTAAATTCATTCTTGAATTTTGCGAAATAGCTATTTAGCCTCTGAATTTACAAAATGTCAATCAAATCAGTCCCTCCGTTAAGTTGGTTGTTAACGGAGGTGACGTGTAACATTAACCTCTTACAACGCTTAACACGTTAGATGTCACGCAAGCAAGGACCAAATTGATTGATTTACAGAAAATTGTCAAGGACCAAATTGATGAATTTTCAGAAAATTGCCAACGACTCTTTCTCCTCTTTCTCATTAAGGACTCTTTCTCCTCTTCCTCATTAACGGCTCTTTCTTCCCCAAATATATAAATTTGGAACCCTAATGTTATAATTTGTCACCTAGAGTTCAAAATCCCCCAAAATTCTTCCATGAATTGATGTCAATGTTCTTCCCCAATTCAAAAAACTTAAAACCTTAATTTTTTTGATTCAATTTGAAATTCAAAAATCAGTGGTCATTGTTGAAGATTCGGTGTTCAGAAATGATGGGTGGTGGGCGTATGGGCAAAAACAACTACAACAGTCGGTCTTCATCTTCAAGCTCTATGTACAATGATGATGTGAGAGAGCTTCAATGTTGGTGTCCTAGAATATGTGTTGTAAGAAAAGCAAACACTGTCAGTAACCCAGGAAGGCCTTTCTATGTCTACCCTCTGCCTAAGGTTTGTTTAACAATGGTTATGAGATGTGTGAATTGTTTGTTTAAATAGTACTAATTTTGTCTTTTGATTGTATAGGATGATGGTGAAAATTGTAAATTTTTTGTGTGGGTTGATGAAGTTGAAAAACTAGGCTATTTTAAAAACAATGGTGCTGGTCATGGAAGAAATGCAAGGTTGATGGAAAAGCCAAATGATAGGGGCAAAGAAGGGGTTTGAAAGACAAGGTTGATGGATAAAGTTGATTGTGTAGGAAGTGAGTTTAGGTTGATTAAGATATTGATAGGAGTATTATGTTTGATTGAGTTGTTTAAAATGTTATTGTATTGTGCCAAGTCCATGTAATGTTGTAATGAAAATAGGTTGTCAATGAATGAATGAAACCCTTTTGTCAAAAAATTTCAATCAAATTGGTCCTTGAATTTCACAGTCACTATCACCACTAGATGAATCTTATGAATGGGGGATCATCATTAATTGTGATTCTAGTCCTACTTCCCCGTCTTACTAGTCTTTTTCTTTTTTGTTGGTAAAGTTTGCTTCTCTTTCCCCTTTCTACCTCCTTTTTTGCCCACATTTGAAGCATCATTCTGAGTTTGTTGGGTGACATTTTCCTGAGTCAGTGTTTCTTCAGGTTGAGTTTCTGGTCTGATGTTTCCCCCTTCATTGTCAACCACATTAACTTCTTCACTTCCTTGCGCAACACCAACATTTTCCTCTTCAGTAGCACCAACATTGTCTTCATCATTTCCTTGAGTATCACAAGCCATTTCCTCCATTCCTTGAGTACCATCAACATTTTCCTCTTGATTATATATTCTGTTTTGCACACTAGCAACCAAGCAATCCACCACATTTCTTTCCTCAGCACTTAAAATATCAACCTCCATAATATTGACTGGTTCATCTTCTATTGTTAATCCTCCTTTGGTCATACTTTTCAAAGACTCTTCCATTGCTCTCTCAAGCTCCTCCCTCTCTTCATTTGTTAATTACACAAATTCAACCTCTTCTGTATCCACCACATGTTGTGCATATATTTCCATTTCATTTCCATTTGCCCTTGCAACTTGTACCATATCACAGAAGTCTTTATCAATTGTTAATGGAGTCAAGCAGATGTTTATATCATCTTCAGCACCATCATACGGCTTCCAATACCACAGTTTAGATACCTTGAAGTAACCTCTGCAACGTTTCCCCATCTTCTCAATGTCCCACAAGCATAACTGATCAACATCCATTTTCTCCCAAACACAAAATTCACCATGGATGTATTGTAGCATCCGATACTCATCTCGCTCTAAACAACCGCCGTGATGCAGGATTAGCGTAATAAAGTCTTCCATCCTGCGAATTTGGTCAACATCAGTCAAAATCAAAAGCAAAACAACATCAAAAATGCAAATCACACTTCAATACCAACCTCAAAAAACCCTTTTTTATAAATTGTTTAAATCAAGACGTGATTTCGTTCAGTACTAATATAATGTTCTTCATTTTTAGTAACTAAACATAAAGACATGAAATTATTAAGTTTCTAACAAAAAACCCTAAAATTACTAATCTAAAAAACACAATCAAACACACAACACTCACAAATAAACATTAACGAAACATGATATGAAGTTAAAAGTTGAAAAAATAATGCCTAAAACTAAAAGCGATGATCACAAAAAACGGAAACAAAAAAGGGAGAAACGAACAAGAGTGAATGGAAAACGAAGTTGAATGGCGTTACCTTGACAAACCACGAAATCTGACTTCAAAACCGTATCTTTTCCAAGGTTGATCGTCGGTGATGATGATGATTTTGGAGAAGTGAAGTGGGTGATAGTTTTGGCGGGAAGGTGAAAGGTTAGGGACTTGTTTGATGCTTCTGAGTGAAAATGTGAGGATGAAAGACATTGGTAATAGAGGGGTTTAACTGGAAACACAAGAAAAATTACACCGAAGAGTTAAATTTCGAATTTTTACCAATTTAGTCCTTGTACACGTGGCTGCCTTGTTGACACGTGTACATGACAACACAGCATGCAAGAGGACACATCATCACCACTAACAGAGCTTTTGGACGGAGGGACCATTTTGATGGACGTCTGTAAAATTCAAGGACTAAATAGATATCTCGCAAAATTCAGGGACGAATTTGGCTGATTTTTTAAAATTCAAAGATGAATTTGAGGTATTAGTCATTTCCAAACACATGGAAATATTTAGTTAATTGACAAATTAATCCCTGAAATTGTAATCATCTTTCAAATTTCAAAATAGTCCTTTGCTTATTTTGAATTCATAAATACCAACGTAATCAGAATTAGACAGGTGGTTAATCTGTACTATAAATATAATATATTGTTTTGAGCTGACATTTTCATTCCTAATTATACCTTTAAATAAAATTGTCTATAAAAATGCTACATTGTTGATGTCATTAAAAAAATATGAGAATTTATATTATATTTACTATATTATTGGTCTATTACAATATAATATATACCTATAATTTTAATCAAATTTCATGAAAACAAAAATTCATAATTTATACGCATTAGCGCAATAAAAAATCATATGGGAGCATGTGTGAAGTGTGAACACTAGTAAGTAATAATGCATATCCTCTAAAAAATGTAATAAAGCATATATAATTATATTATTGTACTTGCCTAGTGGGATCTTGGAGTGTGCTTCTCCTTGAGGTCCCAGGTTCGATTCCCTCTAGTGTCAACTTAGGTGGGTTAATTTAGCTTCTTCAAAAAAAAAAATCTATTATTGTATTTCTTGTAAAAAAATTTTTGTTATGTACGTCGCAATATCAAGGGTTACTTCAAGGGATGGTTTAAAGATATGGATCAATGATGAGGACGACGAAGATACTGATGTGACATCAAATGTGGTCTATAGAGAAGTTTTTTGTAATGTGTAGGATTTTGTTTTGTAGTATTGTTTTTATTGCATATTGATACTATTTATATGTCGACAGACATTTGATTTTCTTTTCTTCAATAAACTATGTCATTAAATTTATATGTTATGTTACGGTATCAGAGTCGATGTCATGGAAATATTAATATGGTACAGTACAAACGTCTGTGACAATTAATATTATGAATTGAATTATACTATTATTTTCATTCAACTAAACTATTTAGGGTTAATATGTCTTTAGCCCCCTGTAATTTGGGCGAGTTCCGGTTTACCCCTTTGTAAAAAAAAAAGTGTAGATTCCAACTCTGTAATTTGAAGATTATTTCGTTTTAAACTCTGAGGCCATCTGACTGTGCAAACACGATGATGTGGCACGCTGAGTCAACATTTTTGGATGATGTGGCGCACTGACTGTATAATTAATTTTATTTTTAATTTTTTTATTTTGATTTATATTAATTTAAAAATAAAAAAGTTAAAAAAACAGAAAATTAATTTTAAAAATAGAAAAAAAAAATCAGAAAATAAGATTTTTTTTTGAAATTTAAAAAATTCAAAAAATCAGAAACAAATTCAGATTTGTTTTCAATAGAAAAAATCTGAAATTAAGATTTTGAAAATTAAAATAATTTTTTTTTTCCTTCAGATTATATAATTTTCAAAATTTTAGTTCATATTTTAATTTGAATTATAAAAAAATTATATTCAGATTTTAAAAAATAAAATTATTTTTAGTAGAAAATAGTTTAAGAGTAAGTATCCCAAAATTAATTCTACTAAATTAATAGTAGATCCGGTAGGCAATGTCCAAAGCGGCAATGTCATATCTATCTGATTCTTCGACCGAAATATCGTTCATATCAATGTTTTGACTAAAAAGTAAGTAAAGTCTGACAATTTATTCTTTGGTAAAACTTATCAATCCAATTTCTTGGCTGTCGTTGTCTCGTTGATAACAATCTTAAATATACAAGCAAGACAATTCATGGATATCGGGTTAACATGACCATTGAGTAAACCATCTACATTGCTCAACAAGTCTGATTCGTCTTCCAACTCTTTCTCGACAAAATCATCACTATTTGCATCCCATCTACCACTCCATGCGTTTCCTCTCCACTCCTACTGTCATTGTTGTTACATGTACCAATAAAGCATTCTTCAATAACCTGTTAAGTAGTTAGACTAAATAACTAATATTAGAAATTTTATGCATTTTGAAAGTAAGTAATTAAATACAACCACTTATTGCTTCCTCTCCTTTCCATTCCTCAACACCGAATTTTTTTTTTGTCCCTATTGCCAAAAAAAATTTCAAGTCTGACCCCCTTTAAAATTTTTTTTCCAAAATGACCCACTTTCATTTTTGGGGTTTTTTTTTTTGTCGTTTTCCCCATTCCCGCCGTTTCAAATGACGGGAATGAGCCTCTGCCTGACACGTGTCAGTCGATCACAGGCTGACGTGATTAAACGTTTTTTTTTTAAATTTTTTTTTTTCGTTCCCTCCATTCCAATTGACGGGACTGACTTTTTATTTTTTTTCCTTTCGTTTTTTTGTTTTTTTGGCACAACATATATATATATATAATTAAAATACAATAAATGATAAATAAAAAACATAATAAATACGGTGCCAAATTTTACCAGGATTGTCGCGTGACTATCCTGCAGCACCATAAACCTATACGGTGCCAAATGAAAATATGTGGTCAAATACACCTCCATCCTACAACCAGTTCATGACACCTCAACCCACTAACTTTGACCAAAGCTTTAACTCATACACCAACTACAACCACAACCA
>Ga0315915_1002075_pt1 | contig 24966 bp, 16 predicted proteins | sample MpolbnodulesMG_FD_207738 | JGI IMG/M metagenome (GOLD analysis project Ga0315915, IMG submission 207738) | Medicago polymorpha root nodule microbial communities from Los Angeles, California, United States - branched nodules | ecosystem: Host-associated > Plants > Roots > Nodule | place: USA...
TATACAACTCAGTTGATGAACGTAGATCAAATGAGAAAAAATATCGTAGACTTCTTTATTAATGTATTTTCTCCTTAGTCTTTCTACTTGAAAATTTAATAAATAATCTTAAAACTGAAATTTTCTCCAAGTTATTTTTTGGATCCTATAAGCCTACCAAATTTCCTTCTTATATTCGCAGTTAGATTTATAGGAAGCATTATATGAAAGAGGGTGCAGAAAGTAGAATATTGCTTATAGTTAAAGTTAGAATCATTCTGTTTTGTACTCTGTGTAAGTGGTATCTGTTTCACAATGCAGGTCAGCGAGGTGAATGGTGACGATGTAACTTGTCTCATAAAAAACGATGCGACGCTTTCTGGATCATTGTATACTTTACATGTCTCTCAGATTCGTATCGATCTTCCTACTCTTACTGATAAGGATAAAGAGGTAACAAAAAGAATTTTGTGTACATAAAGTAGTGAAATTGACATAATGTTGTTGACAAAACTGAATTATACTATATTATTAAACCTGCAGCTTGATTACATCAATGCTTGAACTTTCTTAAAAATTTTGTTGTAAAATGACTTATCTTTCTGTTGGTCTGTAAATATGGAAAATAGATTATTTTTTTGACAAATCCAAAGATTAAATGTAAGTGTACAACTATTTACACAATTGATGAGGTAAATTCTATCATCTACACATTGATAACAAAAGTAAAACTGATTTTGTTGACCATTTTGCAATCATGAATGGTAAACCATTTTATTATTGTTGTGTACTTTTATGATTCTAAATGTTCCTTTTGACATTTTACTCGCTACCTCAGGTAATACGCACATGGGGTGTTCGAAACAAAATAGACTTCCTCTCATTATACACCCGGCACGCTGAAGATGTTCGCCATGTAAGGGATATACCTGCTACGTTTTATGTTCTCTCTAATTTGTTTTTTTCTATCACATGCCTTTCCCTTTTCTTCTATATTAATTGTTTTCATCATGCTTCCTAATAACTTTCAACTTATAACTTTGCTTAGATTGTATAACACTGTCGATGAAGTGAATCATTTGCGTTTTTGCATTCCTCGCCGTTAGAAAACATAAACAATGCGTCTGATTTTCATTTGCAGGCCCGTGAATATATCTCCAAATTTGAAGACCTCAAGCAGACACATATTTTTGCAAAGATCGAAAATATAGAGGTAAGAAACTTGAAGATCCCTAAACAATAGACTCTCTGCTTTTATACTAACCAAACAAATGCTGTAGTTCAAAGTCTTTTGTGATTGTGCTTAATTGTGGTTGTAAAGTTAATCTTTATTCTCTAAAATTCATACAGGGATTGAAACATTTTGACGAGATACTGAGAGAAGCAGATGGCATCATCGTCTCTCGTGGAAATTTAGGGATAGATCTCCCACCTGAGAAGGTCGGTATTTACTTCCGATCAGAAAAATTTGATGTTATAGTTTTTTTACTTTTAGTGACAAATAATTGTTATCCTATGCTTCCATTTTGTTCATTTGTATTTTTTAGTGTCACAGGGAAATTTCTGTCTGCATATGCCTTTTACAACATTCCTCCGTCTCTCTAGTATACATTTGAATAGAATCCTGAATATGTATGTATGAATTTGACAGGTTTTTTTGTTCCAAAAAGCTGCTATTTATAAGTGTAATATGGCGGGAAAGCCAGTTGTTGTCACACGTGTGGTCGATACTATGACTAATAATCTGAGACCTACTCGTGCTGAAGCAACCGATGTTGCCAATGCAGTATTGGATGGTAATTTTTTTCTCCCTCATCTAAGTTCTTTTGTCATATTTGAATAGTCCGGTATGATCTAAGTTATGGGGTATCTACTTATGATTGCGTTATTGAATTGTCTAAACACTTGTGTTCATCAATATTCCTTTAGTTTTTTGTGTTCATCAAATTATGCATAAATTTGCCTAGCAACTTACATGTTCAAATTTGTATCAGGCAGTGATGCAATTCTCCTTGGGGCAGAGACCCTTACAGGATTATACCCTGTAGAAACCATTTCTACAGTTGGAAAAATTTGTGCTGAAGTAAGTTTGTGCTTTACCTTTAAACAACACTTCCTACCATAATTTTCGCAATTAAAATTTATTCCTGTCACTTGTTAGTTATCTGCGGTAAAATCCTCTTTTGTATTCTTGTCATACTACCTGTGGAGTGTAGATATAGAAATTACATTATGATTTTGTCATTACATTATGGTAAATTGAAGTAGATCTATTATAAATGCAAACTAATTATTCTACTGCATTGTCCAGGCAGAGAAAGTTTATAATCAAGATTTGTATTTTAAGAAGACTGTCAAATATGTGGGAGAGCCGATGAGCCACATGGAATCAATAGCTTCCTCTGCAGTACATTTCTCACCAACATTATTCTATTCACTTGCTCAAAGGGACTATATACTAACTGAATATATATTTTGTAGTAAACTTCTTTTTTCTGAAACATACAGGTTCGAGCAGCCGTCAAGGTTAAGGCATCTGTTATCATCTGCTTCACCTCATCTGGAAGGGCTGCAAGGTTTCATTTCATTTTATCTCTTATGATTACTCTTTATTAAAAAGATTTCTCATATTTGAATAACTGATACAAGATTTCACTTTTTTTTCTTCTTTCTTTCTTTCTTTCTTTCAGTATTTATTTAGTTCCACATTCGGATATGACAGTCATGTTCAATTCTGTTGCAATTTTGATATCTTGCTGATATAGTGACATATCATTATTTACTTGTTCTTTTATGTTATGTAGGTTGCTTGCTAAGTACAGACCAACCATGCCTGTGATATCTGTCGTCATTCCTCAATTGAAGACAAATCAACTCCGATGGACATTCACCGGTGCCTTTCAGGCTAGGCAGTCACTTATTGTGAGAGGTCTTTTCCCTATGCTGGCGGATCCTCGACACCCTGTAAGAATTATTAAATGTTAATTCATATAGTGTTGTTATATATGGGGAAGGGTAACCAAGGAACGATATTAAAACCTCAATCGGGAAAATGCTGTGCAGGCCGAGTCGAATACTGGATCAAATGAATCACTTTGTAGTTTGTTAAACTAAGTGAATTTGCCTTTTTCGTGCAGGCTGAATCGAGTACTGGATCAAATGAATCAATTTTGAAGGTTGCTTTAGACCATGGCAAGGCTTTTGGCATCATAAAACCACATGACCGAGTTGTTGTTTGCCAGAAAGTTGGTGACTCATCAGTTGTGAAGATTATTGAACTTGAAGATTAGAAATTGTCATTTGCATAATAAAATGCACTAATTAGAGTGATGTAACAGAATTCTATTAGTAAGTTTTTGAGTGATATAATGGTTGTGCAGCTTCAAATTTGTTGTTGTTTGATTAGCAACTATAGTTTTGAACTAGAACGGCATGGTAATGAAAAAACATTATTTCAATTTTGTTCCAAAAATTATGTTTTATTCACTTACATTTTTATATTCAAAAGTTCAGATAGTTGAATGTTAGATTAACTTTACAAGTTCAAGAAAGGTTATAGAATCATCGATGAATGAGCTAAGGTTGGCTACAATATGCAGATGGCCGAGCTCCTGAGGCTTTTCATGAAGTTGAATGCATCAATCAAATACCAAAATTTTCATCTTTGCAAATAGATTCAAAAACTAAGCGTGCATGAGCTGTTTTTGGTGTGTGACCGCGTATTCAGAACGAAGCTTGTATTTTGAAGGTTCATCTACCACGTAGTGGGAGGTCAGCTACTGCAGAAGCAAATGTACATTGAATGGAAGGTGCTACATTTAACTGTGTGACTATGTCGAAAAAACCCTAATTCTGGTGCAAAAAGTAAGATGAACATTGAAACACCCTGAACAAGAAAATAGTAACATTACCTTAGGTAGGGGATGCAGCACATGAATGGAAATTTTACTCATCAAAATAATGCTGGTATTTATTTAGTCTATACAAAACTGTTCATACAAAATTATTAAACATCAAAGGCAGAAAATTGCCTAATGAACACAATTACCAACATGCTGGAATCTCAGCTGTTGGAATCTCAATTGTTGGAAGCCTAATGTTAGATGGTACCTTGGTGTGTATTTCCTCAAGATATGGGTAATGCCACCCAATATATTATTTTACAAAATCCGATGAAGATATAAAATGGACAAAAATGATTATGTTATGCAACTCCAAGCCAGGTTGTGGTTCATCAACATGATTTGTCATGAGAAGCACAATAATCAAACACCAGGAAAATGTGTCGCATGTCATTATAAAAGAAGTCGTCTTATATCTCTGAAGTTTGACTGAAGAGCAGAGAGAAATGCACCTGCAAAATAGAGATAAACCACATAAGCCGAAGGTAACATTTTATGTGCCTCAATGAAGTATTAATGGTTCCGATTTTCACTTTTAATTACAAACAACCACCTTGTTTTTACTCTGCTTAATATTTTCAAAGATTTGTATAGGAAATTATAAAAATAAATAATTTTTTTGTTTCAAATGTTCCTTATACAAATCTTTGAAAACAGAAAACATTCTCCAAAACCAAACATGTCTTTAGTAGTGATCCAAACTTCTTTTTGGGTCATTTTCCCAATATTAATCCTAGAAATAATTTGTCGGTGCATAAAAAGTCACCTATAAGGCATATATTATCACATGTCAACAAACATATAATCTATAAACAAAATATCTTCATGTGTGCCTTCATACTTCCTATTACCTAATTAAAGTATTCCAATTACACATACCTCCAACTTTGCCATCAAAGACGCGATGATCGGCAGACAATGTTAAGTTCAACTTAGTGGCAACAGATGGCTTCTCAATTCCTAGCAAATAAAAATCAATGTCAAAACAAGTTAAAGTTTAAGTATTAAGTGGCATACAGAACATCCATAAATTTATACCATCAGCTCCAATTACTGCTTCAACTACTTTGTTCCCTCTCCCTACAGCAAGAATGCAAGCCTGCAGCAAATGATATACAAATTAATAAAGAGCTATATTAATACAAAGCAACAGAACACTTGAATCATTTTGAAATCCAGGCCCCAAAGGGAATGGAAACTTGGGCAACTGTTTCTCAGATCAATAAAACAGGCATTCTGAAATGAAACCTCTCTGACGATACCATTACAAAATAGGGAAATAAGTAAAAAAAATAGGAGTAATTTCATGAAAGGTATGCGACTAAGTGACTATTAAGATAGCTGTAAAACCAAAATCTTCAGTTATAATTTCCTTCCTTTCTATTAAAGAAAATCAAATTAGGTGACAATCATCCTTTGTTCACCACGATACTTTGCCCCTTCGTTGAAATGGTAAATAGACGAGTTGAAAAAGATGTAAGCTGGTTTATCATATCATCTTCAAAAAGTGAATGAAAAAACATTGGAAATAAAAGAAAAGTAGAAATTAACCGAGATCACATGCAAAATACAACAAAATTTTGTAGAATCTTAATAAGATAATTTTTTTTACTGATTTTAATAAAAGTTGTATTTTGTCAAAAAAAAAAAAAAGTTGTACATATTCATTAATCTACTTGTGAGTAATTGAATGGAATTGGACCTGCACAAGGCAGATATACAACCCATTTGACTAAATTCTCCCCTATACAACAATGATGATAACCAAGACTTTTCCGAACAAGGTGGGATTGGCTACATATTATACGGTAGAATAATGTCTTATCTTTTTTCTTTTTAAAATTCACAAATAAATCATTCATCTCCAACTCTCTTATAATGGTTTGACCTACAGTTTTTCTCGGTCCCCCAATACTTAATTATTGGACAGTCTTCTATCCAATCAACCCCTCTTATTGGTGCTTTATTGGGTCTTCTACAGTCCCCACAAACACCCATCACCTGTCTTCTATCCAATCAACCCTTCTTAATGGTGCTTTATTGGGTCTTATACAGTCCCCACAAACACCCAACACCTAAGACAAGAATCAATTATATTTTCAATAATGTGAGCTACCCAAAATTCTCTCTAACGATTGTATATTTAACAGTATCCTGTCTTGTGTAACTACTTATGCATCGTAACATTCTCTTCTGTGACAGTAAGCTTATTTGCTTATTGGCTCTTAACTGTCAACATTCACCCCTAATACAAGGTAAAAACTTAACCAATTTCACTTATACACAAGGCCAGTTAATTAGATGTTGTAAATACTGGGCTGTGTGTGCGCGCGTGTATGTGTGAGAGAGAGAGAGAGAGAGAGAGAGAACCTGTGGGGGATTTATAATAGCACAGAATTTATCCACAGGATACATTCCTAAGTTTGAAATGCTGCAAGGGGTTGTACAAAGCCCGGAGTTATTGGTTTTGGCAAAAAAAAAAAAATGATAAATATAGAATTTCCCGACATTCATGGCAATATATGCATTCAGTAGTAAACTCACCTAAAAGTCCCCCCTTGAAATTCTTGCGGCTTCAACTTCCCTTCACGAGCTTTTGCAGCTAGCTCCTTGACCTAAAGTACCACTAATGTATTAAAATTTCAAATAAAAATGCTTAAACACAAACAGTCAAGATTCCTGAAAAAACATTAAATAGGAACCTATGTCAATGACATAAAATTACCTCTGAGGAGATGGCAGATATTGTCTTGTGATCCGCATTTTTTAATATTGGAGTCATCAAGCCCTATAGCCACACAAGGATTGAGTTTTTTGTAAAATTTGGAGTCATCAAGCCCTATAGCCAGACAAAAGGATTGAGTATTTTGTAAAATGACTGTTAAACAACCATCAATTACCTTCTCGGTGGCAACTGCAATTGATATGTCAACGGAGTCGCATAAGATGACTTCCCCTTTCTCATCATTCCAGTATGCTGTAGTGTAAGTTGGATTTAAGCATTAGAGACTTCTATAGAGAAAATCTGGTTTTGAGAATAGGTGAGGATTTAGGCTTCTGTAAGGATCCTAGTTATTCATGTTTAGGAGCCTAGTTATTTTATTAATCGTACTGCATTAGGTTATGTTAGTTATGCTTGGCGTAGATTTTACTATTGTATAGAGAATTTAGGCTTAAGGCCTAACTCATCCTAAAAAAAATCGGCTTGTAAGATGAGAAATATCCAAACCTTACGTACTACTTAGGCCATATCTAGCACAAAGGTGCTGGAGGCTGCGATAAAGGCAGTCTAAAGTAACCGCAACTAAGGCGGCTGGAAGTGGCCTGCAATTAAGGAAAACTTCTAACAGTTATAAATGCCAATGCTTTGTATTTGATATGAATTATATCTTAAGAACTTCTTATCAGTAAAATATGATGTTTCTTCCATCCCTTCCTTTTGCAGCAAATCCTTTAAGTCAACTTTTTCCGGGGGTTGAAAAATATGTGATTTCAACATGGAAATCAACAGTACAATTCCCCATGACCTAATCCCATTCTTATTCTTCCGTTAAGCTTCAAAAATATACAGTTCTGTTGTTTGATGCCATTATTCTTCTGTTAAGCTTCAAAACTATACAGTTCTGTTGTTTGATGCCATCTGTTTTCGTCCTACTTTTTAGTCTTTGGCAACCATCACTGTCTTCCACAGTTTCTGTCTCCATTTCTTGCATGTACTCAGATTTGACTGCCGATATGATCCTACAATTCGACTAAGAATGTTCCAAACTATATGGGTTAAAGTATCAGGCGAATAAACCTATCTCCAACAGCCTTCTAGGCACATGGTTATGAAGCTCGGGGAGTCCAGATGAGTTTATACTACTTGAGTTTGCTTCAAACAGCCTTTGCGAGTTTGGTTTTGTGGGATAAACACTTCAGTCAGCAATTCGGCAACATTCACAGTAATGTATGCGGTACTTTCGTATTTTTGTTGCAAAAATTATATGTAATAGCTATAAATTTATATATGTCAGTTGCTCCGCACCTTCTGGGTCCGTCATTACTTCTAACAGCTAAAATAATTAAGGTAAATACAACACAAATGGATAGAAAAATAATAGGAAACTGCTTACCATTCGCTTCTGGAACATTTCTGAGAGCAGCTGCTACAACTTTGATAATAATGTCATTCACTGAAACTTTGACGTCATACTGCTCTGCAATTAAGGACCAAATCAAGATTATATTGGATTACAGATGTACCAGGACCAAGTGCGTAACATCTAAAATGTGCCAATGAAAAATTAATATCAGTCATACCTTTAAGATCCTTTCTAAGGGAAAGAAGAGGATCCAGTGTAACATCTGACACATTCCAATAAAAATTTATATTAATTAGTTTGTACAAAAATAGATTAATCTGCAATAATATGCACGACATAAGGGGATTAAAACCTGCTGATAAATATAAGTGTGGCGTGTTTTGTTTAGATTCCAATAACCTCTTGGCAATCACCTACAAAACAGTCAAAAATATTTGAGATGAGTGGAAGGAAGCAGAGTTGAGTTATAGTCAAGTATTTAGGTAGTACAGATGTAAATAGAAAGAATAGGACATCCATAATCGAACAAAAACATTACAAAACTGAGCTCTGTGTGTACAACAATGGCCAAGTATTACCAAAACAATATGCTGAATGCACTATATATTGGCAGCAAATACAATTACGATCAATGTCTTCCCTGAATCCCTTTTTTAATACTTTTCGTACATTCTTATTAGGCAAAAAATAATTTTCATTACCATGCAACATATTCTGTGAAAGAATTGAAGAACCTTATTTATATTTAACTGAATATTTGAGGGTCCTACCTTGCGAATTTGACTATTCGGAAAATCTTCATGAGTATCTGACTGCTTTAAGCCAGATTTTGATTCTTGTGAAGCCGCAACTTGATGACTTTGAGATGATGATGCCTTTTCTTTAGATGAAGCAGGTTTTGAAGACAATTTTCCTGATTTAATTGCAGAAAGAACATCACCTTTCAGTAGGGTGCCGTGAGGACCAGTTGCATTCAATGTTGATGCGTCCAATCCATATTCCATAATTAGCAACTTTGCAGCTGGACTGATTCGTGCTGTATTTGTTTTCTTTGTTTTGACCTCACTTTTAGTGTCATGTTGGGTGGTCTTCTCCTTCTGGTTCACTGAGCTGCTGCTAGTAGAATTCTTAACAGCTTCAATATCACTTGCATCTTCAACCTTGCAAAAGAGCAGGCAGCATAAGTATTTCATACACTACAATGCTTTTCAAGACAAAAGCAAAGATTTTCAATTTGGTAAATTAACCAATAAATTTACTGAACATCATCAGACATTTTTAGTTTGTATTTTAAAAGTAGATGCCAGATCGTTGGAACTCAAACTATACAATGTGTTGAGAGAAGAAGTTACAAAGCATTTTCACACTTACTGTTATTGCAATAGGCTGTCCAACTGCCACTTCTTTTGAACCTTCTGGTGCAACTATCTTAGCCAGAAACCTAGTCCCCCAAATGTCAGACATAAGTTGGTCAGCTAGATGGCAAAACTTTATCAGGAAGAAGAAAGAAAAACAAATAGTGATCGTCTGTAAAATAGACCAAATAGAATACCAGCTTTGTGCTAAAAAACTGGTCAGTAATTTGGCATTATAATTAGCAATATTAAAAGGAAAGAGGTTAGCCACCATTCCTGGGTTTCTTTCATACTTTATTGAAGGACTCTGTTTAGTACTAGGCATGTCTATAAACACTTCAGTAAGATATCAGGCATGTAATAAATATGTTTACAACCCATATTATATGCCGCAAGTCTTCATTATGTGCAAAAACATTATTTAAGATGAAGCTGCTTGGCCTAAAAGCGTTGTCTAATAACACAACATGTTGCAATGCGAACACAGGCAACTATACCAAACACAATATTCACAGTGAAAGGCTTTAAGTATAAGGAAAGACATTTACCCCTCTTCAAGACTTTCAAATTCAAGGGTAGCTTTGTCTGTCTCTATCTCGCATAATATGTCACCCACTTCAATCTATTAGATAATTAGATGTTAATTCATGGAACACAGAAACAATAAAACGGATGTAATGACTTACTTACATCCTTCACATTTTAAAATTTTCAAAAATACATTAAAAAGGAATTCTCACTTGAAATCTTATGTTAAAAACATAACTAACCTTGTCTCCTTCTTTTTTATTCCATTTAGCAATGTTTCCTTGGTTCTGTGGAGAAAAAAATTGAAAATCATTTCTTGGAAGAAAAGTTTATGTTGGAAATAGTTACGAGTAGCATCAAAATGGTCTCACCATTGTTGGGGACAAAGCAGGCATTCCAAGAACAATGTGAGGTGGAAGATTTGATGTGTCGGTCGTAGAAGTTGTTTCTGGTTTTCTTTCCACATCTGCGGCATCCTGGTGTGCTGGTTTATTCTCTTCAACCCCACTCTCACCCCCCACAGAAGCAGGAACATTTTGAATGTCGCTTTCTTCCTCAACCTTGTCAAGGCTCACCGTTAGAGCTTACATAATCAAATATTTAGGATGCAAATATCACTTGAACTCCAGAATTGTAGGTTAGAATCATTGAGTTAACATTTAAATTTTTCCAATGAACAAATAGAAACTGGAACTGGAATAGACTTCCTATTGCAAATGTGTGTGTGTGTGTGTGTCTTTTTTAAGAAAAGAGACTTTTAAGTTATTTAAGCCAGTAATAGTGAGCGTGTAACACAAATTATTAAATTGGAGAGAAGACAGAAGTAAAAGCAAATCCTGGACAACAGATAAATTGCAAAGTTTTCAATAGCAGATTAAAAAACATAAAGGTGCACGTTGGAACACACAATGAAAACAATTGTTGCGTCAATTTTGTCAAAAGAGATTAAATAAATCCAGTGTGCAAAAGAAATGTTGAAGGAAAGACAAAATGACAGTATTAATTTTCTGTCTAGAAAAGCTACTTTCATCTGCAGAATCCAGTAATGTTGGAAGTAAACATTGCTATGGTGTCCCCATAACAGTAACAAATAAAAATACAAGAGTTGGAACTTAATGTTGGCTTGACTTACTGTTATTGCAATCGGTTGTCCAACTGGCACATCCTTTGAACCATCAGGTACCAATATCTTAGCCAAAAATCTGCAAGAGTCATCCAATCACTACAACACATTTTAATTGTGCGCTAAAATTTGGATGTTTTATATGATTTACACTCTATGGTCAAAATCAGTTCAATTATAGTAAGCCAGATATAATACAAGGCCCGCATAGGCATAAGAAAACAACATTGAGAAAAACAAATGAAATCAAAGACATTATTTTGTCTTAAACAGACACATGCATGTCCAACACATATAAAGTACAGAAGACAGTCACTTCGAAAAACAATGAATGACTACAGTTCAAGGGTGGTTTCTACATGTTTGTTCTTACCAGTTAGATGAGTATTGTGATGGTCATACAGCACCAAGTAATCTTAAAGTTTTGATCTATGCCACCGACACTAATGTTTTAGTCTCAGTTAATGCTACCCACTAGGAGGTTGGCATAAGTACGAACAAGGGTTAGTGTTTAGTCTTTTGTATCATGTTATCAAAAGATGATAATAATTCTTAGTCTTTATTCTCTCTCATCCCTCTAGCTTTACACTTCAACTTTATTTTTCCTATAAGCTAAAAATAAATTAAAATAATCATGCCTATGTTAGCCTTGCTATGCATAGTCGGACCGAAACCTGAACAAAAAGAGAGGTTTGTATTTGGCATTTACAACCAATGTAAAACTTGGTCGAATCAATACGGCATGGATTGAATATGTAATAATGTTAAATTTAAGTCGTTGCCCAGAAGCAACAAAATGTATAGCTCGAGTAGAGTGTCATATGAGTAATAGTTGTTGCTGCACCACCACCTGGATGCAGTGAAAAATAAGCAAGGGTTGCCACATTTTTGTGGGTTGGTGTGGGGAATCTAGTTCATGAGATTAGGACTCATTTTAGAACATGGAATACATGCATACTTAAAAGGAAAATCCGCGGAAATAGTGGACACGATGATTGCGAGGAGGATCAATTGTGTGCATACAAAAACTAAGTGAGTGGGTGAAAAGGCAATAGAATCGGACAGTTCAAATTTTAAGCTTTAATACACTGGCAATGTAAGATCGATAAATGGGGTAGGCATTATTGTTGGTAAGAAGTGGAAGAAGGATATTGTAGATGTAAAAAGGATACAAGATCGGATCATTGCCTAAATTTTAAGTTGAACAAGACACCTTTAAGTATGGTTAGAAGAACAACATAAAGTAAATTTTTTGGGGGATTTAGAATGCTTAACTTAGGAAATATCAGTAGGAGAAAATATTTTTCTAGGAGTGGATCTAAATGGGCATGTCGGGAGTCTATCGAGAGGTTATGAGGGGTTCCATGGGGGTATAGCCTCGGGGAGGTGAAAGTGGAGGGTAAATCCATCATAGATTTTTCATCCCCTTTTGATCTAGCTATAGCTAATACGTGCTTTAAGAAAAGGGAGGGGCATCTTATCACATCCAAGAGCGGGGTGACATGTTCTTAAATAGATTTCTCTCTTATTAGGAAATCTGACAGGAAGATTTTCTTGGACTGTTAAGTCATACTGGGAGAGAGCTTGATACTGGATCAAATATCAATCATGTAACCATCAAAACTGTATTACTCCAAATATGGCCTGAGATACACATATCACGAGCAACATTCAAGTTGCTAAACTGTCCAGCTGGGATATGTTGAATTGTAACAGGACTAACATTTGAGTTGCTTCCTTTAATTTCAACAGTAAGAAACTCAAGTTTATAAATTTTAAATTAAAGGCCATCCAGTACTTGGGAAGAAAAAAAATACCCTTCTTCAAGACTTTCAAATTCAAGTGTAGCTTTGTCAGTTTCAATTTCACATAGTATATCACCCACTGCTATCTGTAAGATTAAACAGTAGCAAGGAGAAAATGAATAATTCATTCAAAGAAGTCAATTTTCAAAATCAGAGCATCAAAGAAAACAGAATTATGATATGCAACAATCAAAACATAAAAACCATGTACTAACAGACCTTATCCCCTTCTTTTTTCCTCCATTTTGCAATATTACCTTGGGTCTGAAACAAAGAGAAGAGGTCAAAATTCCATGAAAGCCCTAAAAGAAAAGAGATCAGAAAAGGGAGAGAAAACTATTTGTTTCTCCGAGCTCACCATTGTAGGAGATAAAGCTGGCATCCCAAGGACTTCATGTGGAAAATCTATTAAATGGGGGAACAATGATCAGAACATAATCAGATACACGTGATTGAATTTACAGATTATCCTCTGTTAATCATAAAAGAGAAACCATAAAACAAAAAACCTAAACAAGTAGAAGCTTTTAAAATTAGGTAACAGGAACATTGAGTACCTGAAGACGAGAAGAATTTGACATCAATCCACTGCCAAAAATGTTGACGGTTAATGTCAGAGAATATCATAGGCATGATTGAAAAAATGTATCTATTTAAATACTAACCCTTGACTTTAAAGGCCTATTACAAACTCCAGTAAGCCCAGACCAAGATGCAGGCCTGATAAACATCACCAAAGGTAAACTGTCAATTAGATCATACAAAGTTGAGGAAGAGGATGAACTAGAGGAGATAGAGAATGATGTCAATTTTTTATTTTTATGCTCAACCAATGAAAATGGCTTATTGGTGGTCGAAAAAAGGGGACACCTTTTATCCTAATAGACATAATAAGACATTTCCCTATTTTTCTGTCCAGCCCTATCTCCAAAGTTTAAATAAATCACATCATATAAATAATAATAAAATAACTTTAAAAAAACTGAGTTTGCAGCTAGTGAGAAAAAATACAGGTTAATGGATGCAAACCTTAGATTCCCATTATCAACGATGGAATAAATCCTTGAATTAGGAGTTCTGTGCCAAGATGATAACAGTGTGTTAGAAACATAGAAGCGGCATTCTTAGGAGAAAACCAACCAAAGCAGAATTACAATAAATATGATGCTACAAACATTAAAAAAAGCCTACCATTCTTTCAAAAGTAAAGGAAGCAATTAATAAATAAAAATTGGCATGTCCTAAGTAAAAGATGTCATGCCACCAAATGATACTGTGTCCCTGTTTGGACAAACAGCTTATACTGAAAGTCTTTATCCTGATAAGCGCTTATGTGTAAGTTATTTCTATTGCAAAAGATGAAATAAAGTTAAATTGTTTTCGTATAAGCTATACGAAAACCGGTTGAAGACTGCTTATAATAGTGTCATAAGCTATCCCAAACAGTCTCACAAAACTTATGTAAGTCTTTATCCTGATAAGCGCTTATGTATAAGTTATTTCTATTGCAAAAGATGAAATAAAGTTAAACTGTTTCCGTATAAGCTATACGAAAACCAGTTGAAGACTGCTTATAACAGTGTCATAAGTTATCCCAAACAGTCTCACAAAACATGTATCAATAGATATGCTCAAATAAATCAATCCAAACACCTATGTATGATATATTATCTGTATAGATGGATTAATCAAAAGTGGAAGAAATCCAACAACGCTAAGATCTTGCTAGCAACATCTCAAATTAGTACTCAATTCACCATGTGTTAGCCAGACGACTCGTGCATAGGAAACATACAATCAGAATGCTAACACTAACAGATCAATAGCACCATTTCAGTTTCATGTGCGCATAAACCCTAAACCCTAAACTAGTAACCAATCCTCTAAATTTCACATAAGAAATTCTATACCCAAATATAAAAAGCAACCATTTTTTAATCAAACAAGGTCCAAACTCAGCACTATAACCAACTAGTAAAGTACAAAACAAACTCACTAAGTAAATCTAAACAAAAACATCACAAAATAAACTTCAACTACAATACTAAAATGCATAATTAACATTAATAAGTTCAAAATCACAATCACAAAAATCTATATCCATCATCATTCATAAACCCCCTAATTGAACATGAAAAACGTGATCAACCTACCAACTAACCTATGAACTAAAAACTCAAAACCCTATTAAGTAATTTCGAGCAAAGTCAAAGAAAATCAAATCAAAATCAAAACTTTACAAATATTTAAAAAAAAAAATATGATCATAATTGCGTAGCAAGATTTGAGAGAGTGGTACCTCGAAATGGATCTGGTGGAAGAAGAGAGGATACGAATGGAATGAGAGATGAGAGGGTGACGAAGGCGCGAGAGTGCCATTGAAGAGAATCAAAATCGCAAGTGTGTTGGTTGATTCGATTGTTGAATGTAAAAAGAAGAGAGTTGTTTTTGTTTTTCATTAGCACATAATTTTCAATAATCATTCATCATTATTTGGTGGTAGGTTAGGTTTTTTTTTTTTTTAGGGAAGGTTAGGTTATTATTTAAGTCTCTTACAACATTTCACACAATGCAATTAAAAGAAGATAAATTAATACATAATAATGGAGAATATTTTAGTCCAAAAAAATAATTAAGGATATGATATAAAAAGTAACATTCATACATATTGTAAAATAATTTATAATTTAATACGACTTATAATTTAAGACGAGAAGTATTATTTTATACAATAGTATTTAATTGAGTAAATGATCAATGACCCACAAAATTGTAATTTGGTGAGAATTACCCCGGTATCGGCATACAAAAGTTATTTGATATAGTCGGTTACAAAATGGAATTAAAACATTTTGATGTATCTTATAAAACATCCATTTTGTCTTATAAGTCTTAGCTCAACTGGCAAACAATGTCGAAATTGTTAGGCCGGACGTCTCAACCAGGATTCGAATTCTGACATCTCTACTTTATGTGTGAGTTTATGATGGTATTGTCATTTTGTCTATCTAAGAGAAAAGATCCATTCTTGATCTCACTCTTCGTATGTAACACACGTACACTTCCATTTTCTCTTGCTTTCCTATTCCTCATTTATGTCTTTGAATGTATTTTTCCAATTATTCTTTCTTAGTTCTAATCATCTTCTATTATATGTGGTGATCTCAAACCCTTTGACTACTTCATAGTTTATACCATAAACTGAAGTAATGCTTCTTGAATTCCATTATTGTCCACAAGTTCAATTCATTTGCTAAAAAAATCATCTTCCTAAGAACATCAAATATTGCATGTTCTGTTGTACAAACAATACCAACTTTATCTTCTAACTCAACATTTTCAGCTATGTTTGTTGATCTAAATTGTCCATGTCATTCCATGGCTAAGTTCGTTTCTAGTACGGATTGCTTTGTTACGTGTTTAGTTGTAGGATTTTGTTTTAAGTATAACTAATGACACTTACCGATATGTGCATGTTGACATGGCCGACCCTAGGCATAGGTCGGGGGTGCGACGGCCTAGGGTCCATGCTGGTAGGGGGTCAAAAAAATTATGGAGGGATGTATATAGAAATATTTGGTTTATGGGGTGTATATATAGCAAAGTTCACCGAAAGACCCCACACATTGACATGATGAAGTGTTGGACTGAAGTATGTTAATGTTTTTGGCCCTTTTGACACGATTTGCTATATATACCCCTGAATAGCAAAAAGCTTTCTATATACACCCTCCTTATGAAAAAAAATTGGTTGTTCTTAATAATCTGAAAAATTATTATCGAAGAAATTGATGATATTTTTTTGGGCCCGTCATTATTGAATTCGAACATCATCGGGTTTAATCAAGTTCATGGACAAATTTGAGTAAAAAACTGATAAAATATGAGAACTGGGTTCAGGTCACATATAACTCGGAAAAACTCATCCTTTGTACACGTCTACTTCTCCATCTTGCGTAAAAGTTTTTAAGAAGGGGTTCATTTTCACATGCTACCATTCAATTCTAGTAAGAGAAATTAGTAGGGAGAAAATGAGATGAACGTCAATGAAATGGTAGACGATTCTCTCAAAAAAAATACATATATATAATGTCACCTCGTGTGTTTTGATCTCGACCATAAAAATCCACCTTTTGTTAAATTCTCTCTCTCTCTCTCTCTCATTTTTAATGGATGATGAAGATTTCAATTGACATTCGTATCATATGAAAAGATCCATGTGTTGATATATTAAGATGAAAAAGAGAGAATGTTAGAACAATAATGGTTCATACAAGTTCTATTGGGTTTTGATGATAACAAAGTATTAAAAAACAATTGGATTACTAAAATATGATCAAGTATGCATGAACTTTTATCATGAAGAAGGAACATATGACGAACATCAAAAAGGAATTGGGAAGCTTAAAAGACTTTAGTTGCATATCTACTGAAAGGTCAACCATAAGTCAACATCCTAGTAGATGAGAGTCTCACAAAAGTTGGGGAGTAATATCCACAAATTTTGTGAATGACATCAAAATATAGAAGTTGACTAGGCTTCATCATTTTGAGGGACCGAGAATCCATGTAAGCTTTTTTCTTATCATGTGGGATGTTTCTATCACTGCATCTGGCAAAGCAGCTATTTTGTCTTCTTTCGTCTACATGTAAAGGACATCAGGAACGAGGAAAGCAACAGATAATTCCCCTTTCAGCAAAGGAGATTCAAAGTACTTTCCAACATGATTATCCATATCAAGCAAAGGGCCAACATTCATGATTGAAGCTTCTTAACGACTCTATTTGCGCTGACACTCTTCTCAAACGTCTCTCAAATCACTACTTATAAAAGGAACTGAAGATCTGAAGAAGAAGCAACGAGACTCTGCTATTCAACTGTGCCATTACTCTGTCAAATTTAATAGCGCAAAAGCACTTATGATTATTTTCAAGTTTATTCTTAGAAATCCTAGGGAGTCTATTCATTTGTTCAGCTTACGCTTACTAGTTAGAAAAAGCTTAAGAACAAATTGATGTGTTTACAGTTGAGGCAAACACTTTAGAAAGTCTCTTGCCTGCGTGCTTGAACATATAAGTCTCTTGGTGAAACCTTGAGCACACAGGAGTTTCGATCAGTGGTGACTGAGCAAAGGGAAGTCGTAAGTAGTTATGCTTAAGCAAGAGAAGTTTTAGGTAGAATCCTAGAGTTGAAATCTTCAGGAAGAGAGTCATAGAGCATATAAGTCTCTTGCAGTTGCGCTTGAGCAAATAGAAGTCTCTTGCAGTCGTGCTTGAACATAGGGAAGCCTCTTGGAAGTGTCTTTGAGCATTTTGTAATCAGGTGTGATTATAGTGAAATCTCTTGGAAGTGCATGGGGACTTGACTACTCCTGGATTGTAGGAGGAACCAATATAAAATTGATGTGTGTTTACTTTCTCTATATCTATCTCTTTATCTTTGTGTTCTTGTATTTATCCGTTGTACACAAACTATGCATGAGAATTTGCATACCTCAGATTCCGTTCAAGCTGTTCTACCAAAGAAAAAGAAATTCACAAAAAAGCTTACACAATTCAACCATCCTTCTTGTGTGTTTTTCTCACTTTTAGTTGGTATCAGAGCACAGTTTGTGCTCTGTCACTTAACCGTGCCACAAAACATACCCAACACTTCAGGAAGAAATCATCATGCATCTATCTATTATGATTACAACACCTTCATATATAAAAGAGACATAAGATAACTACAATAATGGGAGAGCATGTGAATGAAGCTACAGATGCTGAAAAAATTAAAAAGGTCAAGATATAAAGCAATATCAGAAGATGAATTCCAAGAAAATTCTAAGAAGTGGAGAAACACATATGCTCCAACTTAAGACTTAGTACTGGTGTACAATGAAGATGAAGAAGAGGAAGAAGAAGTACCGCTCAAAAAACGCCAAATAACTATTTAGTCTGAAGAACGAGGTTTTCCATAAGTAATAGAGGTTGACGCAGTGCTTCTAAATGAGACAACTTTACTTTTGCGTTCGAGCCTGAATAACAAATATGTTGTACCAGAATAAGAGAGATTGTTTAAAAATAGCATCTATGAAGGAGGAGAATGATCAAAATCAGCAGATGTAGTTTCCTCAAATAATTTTGAAGCCTTTGTGGATGACAGCGTTGCACCCCCATCACCAACCAAATCATCTTCCAAAGGCTTTAACATCGATGAAATCATATCCTCAATCTCATATGACAATGATAATGAATCTTCAAATTCCAACAATTCATCATCAGTAGAAGATGCAACCCACTTGTTCACCAAAGATGTTCCATCAAAACCCACTTCTTCATCTAACCCATCCTTCAATGAAGAGCTTTTGATTGGTATACAAATCCTAGCTTCGTAAACTTCGCAACATTCTAGAGCTACTAATATTGTTAGAAACAATGTTAGAAACTACAAAAAAAATGAAGCTAGCCCAACTTGAAGCTCTCAAAGCCAATTTTCAGAAAGATCTATCTGAACCAACATCTGAGCCCAAATCCAGAGATCAATCTCAACATAACTTCATCATTCCTAAGCTTTCATCAAACATCATGACAATTTCTGAATCAGGAATTGTACATGATCCTCCGACAAATCTTGATCTAGACTCTGAACTTATTGATAAGTGTCAAAAAGGAGTTAAATAGACTATATGTTTTAGGCACTTTGATTACTTGTTTTGCAAGTTATCCTGCGAAAAGCTCACAAATACTGAAGAATCAGTCAATTATGCTTTTCACATCTAATGTCAACTCTTTGTAGGATAATGCACGCCTGGACACTTTAGAAGCAAGAAAACATGAAGAAATGCAAAGGTCAACTCGCCAAGGCGAGCTGAGGCAGAAAGTTGAAGTTACTCGCCTCCAACTCGCAATGGCGAGTAGCAAAAGCAAGTAAAGGCAGAAAGGCATAGTTACTCGCCTCCCATGCACCATGGCGAGTGCAGGGCGAGCATATTCACTCGGGAGGCGAGTTAAGGCGGTCTAACCCCTCAGGCTGACGTGGCAGAAACCCACTGGGGAAGAAAGCTCAACTCGCCATGGCGAGCACACCTACTCGCAAGGCGAGTTGAGTCAGAGAAAAAAGTATAAAAGGCCTTTTCAATCAGATCAGAAGAGCTCTGATACCAGGGAGATCTTATGCCACTTTAGGAAGAGAGAAAACAGGGGAAAACACAGAGAGAACCTAAGGAGCAAGGAGCATAAGGATTGAAGGAAGACACAAGATCAGTGAGACATCATGGCTTGGTTCCATTCTATCTCTTCTTTCCTCCTTGTAAGGTTACCATGACAATGAGTAACTAAACTCTTTTTTGTTGGGATTAAATGTAGTTAACTCTATTAGGATGTATTCCCTTTGATTGGGATGTTGTGTGATTCTAATTTATCTTATGATATTGATGTTATTCTTGCTTTCTATGTTTTGATCTTATGGATTTGAATTGTGATTGAAAAATACCTTTTGAATCTAGGTTAGAATAATCTTCTATCAATACTTTTGTTCTAAACATGGAATTTAGGTTGATAATCACTTTGGATATTGGAACTTAAAGCTTTTGTATCATTGTATAGCGCGAGACGTCGACGATACAACGATACAATCGACTATTGGGCCGTTTAACAGTGTGAGACATCGACAATTAAACGATTCAATAGAACGCACGATATCATTTGGACACGAATGATGTTGTTGAGCAATATGTGATAATATCGATTGATAATTAGAATCCGCAACCCAAATCCGAGAATACGTACAAGTAGGTTAATGAAGTTTAATCCCAGCATACTTATTTCCCTGTTAACTCTCGTCCCATTTATAAATTCTTAGTTGATAGTTTATGAAACAAAACCATCGGAACACCCTAGCTCGGAACGATATCGATTGTTGAACGGCTTAGAATATCGCACCAGTCCCTGTGGAGACGATAACATAAATACTTACTTTTGATACTACATCACTTATCTCCTCCATCACAATCGATTTTGAACCTACTAAATCAACTACATCCACCAAAAGCACTGTCAATCCTCACAAAGCTCAGGAACCATCCACCTATGAAAAGGATTCTGCAGTGTGAAAAGAGATATGCAAATCTGCTGAAGGAATTGAGAAATGTCTCTCAAAGTGTCTCCTTACTCTAACAACTTATAGCAAACTTAAAGGAGCAAGCAATGGCATCAGAGGTTATTGAAGAAAGCATACAAGAAAATCGAAAGATTTGGATGGATCCATGTTTTAACAATGTTTAATCTTCTTTATCTTTAAAGACATTAGTTGTGTATTTAGTATCTTGAACTCTATATACAGTTAATCTCCAAACTATGTTTATTCTTCCTTATGTTATTTTTGTTGATGATAAAAGGGGATAAGTTATAGTAGTAGAGAGGGGAGTAACATATTAAGAGGAGTTCGATGTAAATAATATTTTTTATTTATTTGGTTATCACTTATTTGTTTTGCTTAATTATTGTAAAAATAAAAAATATGCGCTTCAATTGTTAATAGGCTAAAATACATTTTTCGCCCCCTAAGTTTTAAATAAAAAAGTATTATCCTCTAAAAAAAAGTATATTCAAAGTAGTGTATTCAATTGGTTTTACAATTATTATTTTTAACACAAATTTCTATTTTTTATTCATTAAAAAGTATTCTAACATGTTACCGTGATCATAGTTCAATTGACAGAAACAATGCATTATTATATACATAGACTATGATTCAAACTTCGGATACCCTAAAAAAATAAAGGTCCTAACATAAATATTAATAACACAAAGGTCCTAACATAATAAAACAAAGGTCCTAACAAAAAAAAGTATTCTGACATATTAATAAGACATTAAAATACACTAACATAATAATCTTTGTCATTTAAAGGAGAAAAAAAAAAACAAGACCCTAAAATTACAGAAGGTGTATTATTATCCGACATCATATCATATAAGATACTACTTCATATGTAGATGATTTTTCTTTCAAAAAAAAAATGTAGATGATTTTTACTTCAAAAAATATGTAGGTGATTTTGAAATTGATGAGAAATAAAAAGAATAATAATAAATAAATAAATAGTATAAAAGTAATATAAAATATTGCACCTAAAAAAAAGTAATATAAAATATTTGAATAATTTGTACAGACAATAATGCGTTGTGCTGTGGACCAAAACTAAAATTGTCCATGCTATAATAATATTATTTATTTTACAAAAGGTATGGTAATTATTAAATAGTGACAGAGAGAAATGACAAAACGAAAATTGGACACTTTTTTTATTGTTTGTTTCTTATGCATTTTATTATCTCGTGAGGCACCAATGGGTCCTATTGTACGCTGAGCCATCTTGATACCAAAGTTAATAGTGTTTTTCACCCCTGTAATATAGGTCATTTTCGGTTTTCGCCCTTATAAAATTTCCGGTTTGATTTGCATCCTTGTAAAACTTTTTTTCTTCCAGAAAACACCCCTCCCCCATATGACTGTGCATATTTGCTGACGTAGTACACTGTGTGGCATGCTGATTATATAATTAATTTTATTTTTAATTTTTTTAAGGGCACACGTGGCATTTGTGCCTATTTTTTTTTAAAAAAATATAAAATAAATTCATTTATATTAATTTAAAAAATTGAAAATAAAAATTCATTTATATTTATTTACGGAATTTATTTTTATTACGAAATTTGTTTTCCAAATTTTATATTTTTTAATATAAACGAAAATTTTAAAAATTAGAAAAATATTCAGATTTTTTCCAAAAAATTTAAAAATCTAAAAAAACTAAGACGATTTTTTTTTCTTAATTTAAAAATATCAGAAAAACTTTTTTTTTTGAAATATTAAAAATTAGATAAAATCAGAAATATTTTTCTAAAATTAATAAAATCGAAAAAAAAAAATTCTTTCTAAAATTCAGAAAAAAGATTCAGTTTTTTTAAAAAAATTTTAGAAAAATATTCAGATTTTTTTCTTTAGAAAATTTTAAATTTAGAATTTTTTTCTTAAATCAGAAAAAACATTCAGTTATTTTCGAAATTAAAGAAATTGGATCTTTTTTGAAATTAAGAAGATTATTAAAAATTCTGCAATTTAATTTTCAAAATTAAAAAAAAAATCTAAGTTTAAATAAAAATGTCAGGTTTTTTTTAGAAAAAACTGTTTTTTAAAAGATTTAAAATAATTTTTTTTTAAATTTATATCATATTTTTTGTTAGAATTGAAAAATTAAAAATATTTTTCCTGATTATTTTTAAAATAAAAAATGAATTTTTTCTAATTTTTACGATATTTTTTATTTTTGAAAATTAATTTTCAGATTTATTAAATTTTTTATTCATAAATTAATATAAATGAATATATATTGAAAAATAAAAAATTAACTTTAAAAAAAATGTTTTTTTTCTAAAATTTTAATATCAGATTTTCCGAATTTTTTTTTTGTAGAAAAAATTTAAAACTATTTTTTTCTGACTTTTTTAAAATTCCAAATTTGTTTTTTCTAAATTTAATTATTTTTATTTTGAAAATTAAACTCCAGAATCTTTAAAAAAAATTAATTTCGAAAAAAAACCGTATATTTTTTCTGATTTTTTAAATATTTGAATTTTTTTCCGATGTTTTAATTTTTTGGAAAAGAATCTGAATATTTTTCTGATTTTTTATTTTTGAAAATTAATTTTGAGATATTTTAAAAAATAAAATATGACGTGGAAAATTACAAATAAATAAAAATAATAAAAAAAGCCAAGTCAGCGCCACATATGCGCATTTGGTGAGTTGGATGGAGGAGGGGTGTTTTCCGGAAGAAAAAAAAAGTTTTACAAGGATGCAAATTAAATCGAAAATTTTATAGGGGCAAAAACCGGAAATGACCTATATTACAGGGGTGAAAAACAATATTAACCCCACTTTTTATTTATGTCGTTCCTTTCTTATGTGAACTTCAGCACAATTTTATCGTGATGTGGCCTCTCGTGCAACTACAATTAATCCACTGATGTGTTGATTCTACACTTCATTTTAAGATTATCATAGGCTTAGTTCAGTTGATAGGATAATACATAATATATTCAAGGTTTGAGATTTAAACTCCGGCCACCACCATGAAAGACAAGTTTGTACACCTTTTTCTAAATGATTTTTTTAAGGGATTTCTAAAGTGTTTTATATTTTATTATAACTTTCTAAAGTGATTTAAACTCCGTCATGGCTAGAGCCCGACTCCTATCACTCATGTGGCCTGACCGTCATAAGCAAGTTTTTGTCCTGAAATGCAGACAAAATTCCAGTCAGCAGCCATACAAAATGTAATAAACTACTCTAAGACGACGTGAAAAATGAGTAACTATTTCTCCATCGTCTCACAATAGGTGTCCTCTTTCCTAATTTTTTTGCCTTAAATTACTTGTCCCTTTTACCGTTTCAATATAATATTTATTACTTTTTTCACTAACATATAATTATTTATTATATTTCAATTATCTATATCTACTCCACTAAGTCCGCCCCATTGCCATGCCTACCACTAACTATTATTAATAAGAGTGTTTTAGTAAATGATACATATTTTACCATTAAAATTAACACTATTATTCATTTCCTTAATAATCATGTAAAACTCAACTATGACACTTATTGTGAGACGGAGGGAGTACTAAATTGCCATTTATACATAAATGTATTTGTCATACCCCAATTTTTGACCTAAGGTCTTACATTCATACACTGTTTGATCCTGAATAGTCTCTGACTTTTCAGTGAAAAATTCGGCAGAGAGGTATTTTAAAATACCTCATTTTTGTTCCGATTCGGACCCTCTTCTCTCTTTATTTTTTTATTTACTTTTATCTTTTAAAATTCCATCTTTTATTAATTCTCTTTTATTTTTAATTTTAATTTTAGTTTTAATTTTAATTAGTCATTTTTCTTTCTTTTACTTTAATCACTTTTATTTTAGTTTTTACTAATTGTCCAAAATGTCCAAAAAATAATAGTGTCAATGTCTAATAGGTCAATAAAAATATGTCCAAGGTCCAAAAATATTTCAAGTCAAGTGTCAACTTTGACATTCCTTTTCCAAAATTCACCATAATTGTCCATCAAAAACCATTAAACCATTTTTCCATTTTCATCAACTTCCTCACCTATAAATAGAGCTCTCATTCCTCACA